>OMGW01000865.1_pt1 | contig 10923 bp, 8 predicted proteins | sample 1646131 | NCBI WGS metagenome assembly OMGW01 (sample SAMN05578588, study PRJEB25193) | human gut metagenome | biome: Human Microbiome; feature: human-associated habitat; material: feces | host: Homo sapiens | place: USA:Birmingham
GTATCATGTGCCAGGCTGGAGTTTGGTGCAGACACTTATAAAGCGATTCTTGAGTTAGAGTCTGAGAAGAGAAGAAGAGCAGATTTGAGCAAAGAAGAAGCAGAAGCGTATGAAAAAGAACTCCTTGAGTTAAAACATGAGAGAACGAATACCTTCAACTTGAAACAGACTTACGATCCATCCAAAGAAAAGGATAAGATCAAAGAGGCTGGAAAGAAAATCTCTGAATTGGATACAAAGATCAGGGCATTCGAGAAAGAGCATGAGCAGAAGGTAAAAGAGCGTGCAAATAGTCTGGCACATGATACTGCATACAATCAGGAATTTGACAAGAAGATGGCAGAGCTTAAGGCAAAACATGCGAAGGAAGTCAGCGAAGCGATCTCAGCAGAGACAGAAGCGAGAAATGAGATCCTTGCAAAAGAGGTATATCTTTCTGTCGGACGTTTTGGTTTCCGCAAGCGTATGAAGCAGAACAATGCGCTGCTGGATGCATTAAAAGAGGCAATGAAGCTTGGCGTGGATCTGAGTGATGAAGAGCAGAGAAATGCTGTTTTTGATAAAGTTACATTCCGCGTAAAATATCTGGATGAGAACAGTGAGAGATTACATGGAATCTGTATCTTAAACCTTGCAAATATCAGGGATGGAAGAGACTGGAGCCAGATACGTGGTACAAAGATCGCTACGGTATTCCAGGATCCTATGACATCCTTAAACCCAATTATCACGATTGGAAAACAGATCACATCTGTCATCATGAAACATCAGGATTGTACCGAGAACGAGGCAAGGCTTCGTGCGCTTGATCTGATGGACAAGGTTGGTATCCCGAACCCGGAGGCACGTTTTGATGATTATCCGTTCCAGTATTCCGGTGGTATGAGACAGCGTATTGTTATCGCGATCGCCCTGTCCTGCCAGCCAAAGATCTTAATCTGTGATGAGCCTACCACAGCGCTTGATGTTACCATTCAGGCACAGATCTTAAAACTGTTAAAGGATTTACAGAAAGAGTTCAATTATACAATTGTATTCATCACACATGATTTAGGTGTGGTTGCCAATATCGCAGACCGTGTTGCAGTTTTATATGCAGGACAGATCGTAGAGGTTGGTACAGTAGAAGAGGTATTCTATGACCCGCGTCATCCATATACATGGGCATTACTTTCTTCCCTGCCACAGCTGGCTGAGAGAAATACAACTCTTTACTCGATCACAGGTACACCACCTTCGCTCTACAACAGTATCGTCGGCGATGCATTTGCACCGCGTAACCCATACTGTATGAAGATCGATACCTTAGAGGAACCACCAATGTTCAAAGTAACAGATACGCATTACGCCAAAACATGGCTGTTACACCCGGATGCTCCAAAGGTTGAAAAACCGGAAGGAATCCAGAACATTCATGAGAAACTTGTTAAAGCATTCAATATATAGGAGATTTAGATCGTGTCTAAACTAAATCGAAACACAGAAAACCAGGAGCATGCTTCTCATTTACCAGAGCATGGTCCGATTGATGAAAATGGTAAAGAAGTATTATTATCTTTAAAAAATGTAGATATTACTTTCGGCAAGGGCGATAACGCTGTCCGCGCTGTAAAAAATGCGACATTTGATATTCACAAGGGAGAGACTTTCTCCTTAGTAGGAGAGTCCGGTTCCGGTAAGACAACCATCGGCCGTGCAGTCATCCGTGTCAACCCATTGGCAAACGGAGAGATTTTGTACAAAGGTGTGCGTATTTCCGGGAAAATCCCAAAATCCCTGGATCGTGAAGTCATCCGTAACATCCAGATGGTATTCCAGGATCCGGCAGCTTCTCTGAATGAGCGTGCAACTGTCGACTACATCGTATCCGAAGGTCTGTATAACTTCCATTTATATGAGAATGAGGCAGACCGTGTGCGTAAAGTTGAGGAAATGATCAACGAAGTAGGTCTTCTGCCGGAACATCTGACAAGATACCCACATGAGTTCTCAGGTGGACAGCGTCAGCGTATCGGTTTAGCCCGTGCAATGGTAATGGAACCGGAACTTGTTGTTGCCGATGAGCCAATCTCTGCACTTGACGTATCCATTCGTGCACAGGTATTGAACTTACTGAAAAAGTTCCAGAGAGAAAAAGACTTAACGTATTTATTTATCGCACATGACCTTTCCATCGTGAGATTTATCTCTGACCGTATCGCCGTTATTTATAAGGGTGATATTGTGGAGATCGCAGATGCAGAAGAGTTGTTCAACTTCCCACTGCATCCGTATACACATTCTCTGATCTCTGCGATCCCGATCCCGGATCCACAGTTAGAGAAAAATAAAGTGCTGTTTACTTATGATCCATCCATTCATGATTACAGTACAGACAAACCGGAGTTAGTCTGTATCGGTCATGACCACTGGGTATTTGGTAATAAGAAAGAGATTGAAGAATACAAAGCTACGCGTGAGAAGAACGTGCCTTTAAAAACAATTACGATTTTAGACAAAGATGCACCGAGACCAGAGGAACATCATGACAATGTTGCACATGATGAGATCCAGCTTCCACCACTTCACGATACAGGAAGTGCGTGGTACGCACTGCTTTCGTTCTTGCTTCCGGTCATCGGTATTATTGCAGCGATGATCTTTAAGAAACACAGACATTATCGTAACTACAAGATGTGCAAAAAGGGTGCCATTGCAGGGTTTATTGTACTTGCAGTCATTCTTGCATTGTTCCTGTTAGCACTTGCAGCAGTGTTTATTTAAGATATGGGAAGAACCGTCAGAGGTGGCAGCAGAAACCATACTCCGAATGTGAGACCGGTTCAGAAGGTGGAGCTTTCGGAAAAAAATACAAGACAGAGATTGATCGCAGTGATCGTATTACTGGTCATTGCTTCGGGGGCATTTATGTATGCACTGAATGGATTGATGTCAAATGACAGCGGATGGACAAACATTGAAGCGAGTTCATCCGCTGAAATTCATTGTGGAGATGATTATATCTTCCGCTATTATGTTGGAGCAGCGGGCGTAAATGCCACCGCAGAAAAAAAAGCGCTGACGCTGCTCTACACAGATTCCATTGTAAAAGCCTATAAAATGTTCAGTATGGATGAATCGTTTGAAGGGATCACAAACGTGTATGATCTTAACCGGCACCCGAATGAGACAATGGTTGTGGATGATGCATTATACCATGCTTTTGAGCTGATCGCAGAGACCGGAAACCGGGCAATTTATCTTGCGCCTGTGTATACAGAATATGACAATCTGTTTTTCTGTAATGATGACTCTGAGACAGTTAACTATGATGCTTACCAGAATGGGGAAGTGGCAGCTTATTTTTCAGAGGTGGCTGCTTACAGCAATGATCCGTCTGACGTGAACGTCGAATTGCTCGGCGGCAATCAGGTAAAATTGTCTGTATCCGACGATTACCTTGCTTTTGCAGAGAAGAATTTTATTTCGGATTTCATTGATTTTTCGTGGATGAAAAACGCTTTCATTACGGATTATGTGGCGGATGTCATGATCGATAACGGCTATACGTTAGGTTCACTGACAAGCTATGATGGATTCACAAGAAATCTGGATCAGACTTCTGCGATTACAAAATTAAATGCCGGTCCGGATACATCCGGGACAGCAGAGGAAAATGCGGATTATTCTTTCAATCTATATGACAGGCAGGGGAATATCATTTATCCTGCCGGTGTCATGCATTATGACGGGGCGGAAAGTATTGTCAGTCTGCACAATTATCCGATGTCGGACAAGGAAAAATATAATTATTATGAATTTAAGAGCGGTGATATCAGGACCCGTTATGCAGATACCGCAGACGGACTGTGTAAGTCCGCAGTCAATAATATGGCAGCTTATGCGGACGACATCAGCTGTGCAGAACTCATTTTGAAGGTAAGCCCGGTTTACATCGCTGATACGATGGATACAGAGGCGGTAAAAAATCTCGCAGAAAACGGTATCCAGACGATTTTTGGAGAGAACAGTGTGCTCTATTACACGGATCCAGGGTTAGAACTCACAGATTTATATGACAAAGACGGCGTGCATTATACATCAGAGTTATTAGAGTAAGCAGACAGGCAGTTGCGGAAAGCCGCAATTGCCTGTTTTGCTGTCTTGGATTATACTAAGCAGAGAATATTAGTTGAATGTTCGCAGGTTGTGGAAGAGGAGAAGACAGACATGATTTTCGGAGAGAAGACAGAGGAACAGAAACGTGTGGCGGAACTGACGCGCGAGGTAAAAGAACTCCGCAAAGAACTGCTGGCGAGTAAACTGGACAAAAAACAGGTGGAAGTCCAGATGAAAGATTTAAAGGACGCATTAGAACTCGGTGGAAACCTGCGTCAGGGGTATGTCGATTCGCAGGAACATATGGCAGTTGCAAGGCGCGGACTGATCAATATGATGGAAGACATGAACGAGATTCCCATTGAGGATGTGAAGCGTGATCTCGACAGACTGAACGGACATTTGGATCAGATCTTCCATGAGTGCAGTATCCGGGAGGATGATCCGGATTTTAAGTCCACAGCCGACGGACTCAAAAATATGGCGGCAAATATGGACAAGATCAATCTGATCATGCTGCGGAGCGAGTTGGAAAATCTGCAGGCATTGCTGGAGGATACATCGGAATGGCGGTCGCCAAATTTTTTTGCACTCGCATATTATCTACAGCATGAGGAAGAGAGCAAAGTCGGAGAGATGGAAAATGAGTTCCGCAACAGCTTTTTAGAGCGATATCTGGAGGAACATCTGATGGAATCGCTGGCTATGGAAGCCAATTATGCGGGATGCGGAGAGAAGCTGGAACATATGATACAGCACTATATTTATGCGTAAAAATCGTATAGTATGACACACCTGCATAAAAGCCATAACCACAAGTTATCGTAATGAGTAAATTGCATAATTTGACGTTAAAATACATCAATAATTTAGGTGATTCTGAATATTGTGCATAAAAAGAAAATTTGATAAGATTCTCTACAAGAAAAAGAAAGTTGAGAAGAAGAAATTAAATTATCTCAATAAAATTTAATTTTTGCTTTTCAAAAAGGAGGCTAAATCCTCTCCTCACTCAGAGGAAAAATTTTACTTCGTAAAATTGGATTTGCTTCGCAAACAAGGAGGCTAAATCCTCTCCTCACTCAAAGGAGTTCGGATTTGCTTCGCAAACAAGGAGGATTATTATGAAGAAAGCAGTGAGTATGTTTTTAGCAGCTGCATTGGCAGTTGGCACATTCGCAGGATGTGGATCATCCGCAGATACAGGAAGCACAGGTAGCGCAGCATCAACGGAGAGCGGTTCCACAGACAGCGCAGCAGATGGAAGCGTATTTAAAATCGGTGGTATCGGACCTACAACAGGTGCAGCAGCAATTTATGGTTCCGCAGTTATGAATGCCGCACAGATCGCAGTAGATGAGATCAATGAAGCAGGCGGTATCAATGGATATCAGGTAGAATTCAAAGCAGAAGATGACCAGAATGATGCAGAGAAATCTGTCAATGCTTATAACTCTTTAAAAGACTGGGGTATGCAGGTTCTGATGGGAACTGTTACAACAACTCCATGTATTGCAGTTGCAGATAAGACAGCAGAAGATGGTATGTTTGAGATCACACCATCCGCTTCTTCCACAGATGTCATTGAAAACGACAATGTATTCCAGGCATGCTTTACAGACCCGAATCAGGGAACAGCTTCCGCACAGTACATTGGCGAGAACAATCTTGCAACAAAAGTAGCAGTTATCTATGACAGCTCTGATGTATATTCATCCGGTATTGAAGCTACATTCGTAAAAGAAGCAGCAAATCAGGGATTTGAGGTTGTCGCAGAGGAAGCTTTCACAGCAGATTCCAAGACAGACTTCTCCACACAGTTACAGAAAGCACAGAGTGAAGGCGCTGATCTGGTATTCCTTCCAATCTACTATACAGAGGCTTCCATCATTTTAAATCAGGCGAACGGAATGGGCTATGAACCGACATTCTTCGGATGTGATGGTATGGACGGTATCCTTGATGTGGAAAACTTTGATACATCTTTAGCAGAAGGTTTAATGTTATTAACACCATTCGTTGCAGATGCAGATGATGAGAAGACACAGGCATTTGTATCCAAATACAAAGAGCTTTACGGTGATACACCAAACCAGTTCGGTGCAGATGCATATGATGCAATTTATGCGATCAAAGCTGCAATCGAGGAAGCTGGCGTAACACCGGATATGAGCGCATCTGATATCGGAACAGCTCTGACAGAGGCTATGACAAAGATTTCTGTAGATGGTCTGACAGGTGATGGCATGACATGGGAAGCTACCGGAGAAGTAAGTAAAGCTCCAAAGGCTATGGTGATCAAAGACGGTGCTTATACAGCAATGTAATCTGCGATAATGATACAACGAAAATAAGGGCGATCCAGTTTCCCCAGAGGGTGTCAACGGTGGCTTGGGCTGCCGTATGACACCTTCTTTTTAACAGAAAGATTGTATACAGGTATTTTATATGTTATAATCCTTGATGTGAAAAAGTAATGTTTTAACGTAGTAAATTAACAGAAAGACAGAGGTGTAGTTATGAATTTTTTATCCTACCTGATCAACGGTATCAGCCTCGGTAGTGTCTATGCAATTATCGCATTGGGATACACCATGGTTTATGGTATCGCAAAAATGTTAAACTTTGCACACGGTGATGTTATTATGGTAGGCTGCTATATTGTCTTTATGACAATGAGCGGACAGGGCTGGGGAGCGATCCCGGCAGTGGTACTTTCTATTATCGTGTGTACGTTGCTTGGTATTGTGATTGAGAAGATCGCATACAAACCACTCCGAAAAGCAACTCCTTTGGCAGTTCTTATCACAGCCATCGGTGTCAGCTATTTCTTAGAGAATGCGGCATTATTGATCTTCGGCGCAGATACCAGATCATTTACAAATGTTGTAACACTTCCGGCATTGAAACTGGCAGGTGGAGCACTCACAATCTCCGGTACAACAATTGTTACATTTCTGGCGTGTGTTGTGATCATGGCTGCACTGATGCTTTTTATCAAGAAAACCAAAGCCGGTCAGGCAATGCTTGCAGTATCTGAGGATAAAGATGCAGCGCAGTTAATGGGTGTGAATGTAAATGCAACGATCTCCCTGACATTTGCAATTGGTTCCGGTCTTGCAGCGGTAGCAGGCGTACTGTTCTGTTCCGCTTATCCGACACTGACACCGTATACGGGTGCAATGCCTGGTATCAAGGCGTTCACAGCCGCTGTATTCGGAGGAATCGGTTCCATTCCGGGAGCATTGATCGGAGGGATCCTTCTTGGTGTGATCGAGATCTTAGGCCGCGCATATATCTCGTCCCAGTTATCCGATGCGATCGTGTTTGCAGTCCTGATCATTGTGCTTCTCGTGAAGCCTTCGGGAATTTTGGGCAAACAGGTTCATGAGAAAGTGTAGGTGGCAGATATGGCAAAGTTAAATTTGAAATCAATGAAAAAAAGTACAAAAGATCATATCATTACATTTGCTATGGTCATTGTGGTTTACATAATTGTACAGACTATGATCACAACCGGCAACATGTCCTCCCTGATGCAGGGACTTCTTGTTCCAATGTGTACCTATTCGATCGTGGCAATTGGTTTAAACCTCTGCGTCGGTTATCTGGGCGAGCTTAGTATCGGTCATGCCGGATTTATGTGCGTGGGAGCATTTTCCAGTGCATTCTGCACCAAACTGTTACAGGACAGCATTCAGAATGAAGTGGTTCTGTTTTTGATTGCAATTGCAGTTGGAACTGTCGCAGCAGCATTTTTTGGATTCCTCATCGGTATTCCGGTGCTTCGTCTCCGTGGAGACTATCTTGCAATCGTAACGCTTGCTTTTGGTGAGATCATCAAAAATGTCATTAATGTTTTATATATTGCAAAAGATGAGAATGGATTCCATTTTGCTATCTCGGATGGAAATAAGATTGAGTTAAGCGAAGATGGTATCTGGCTGATCAATGGAGCAAAGGGAATTGCAAAGATTCCTCATTTATCCAGTTTTACAGCCGGTGTGATCATGATCCTGGTCATTTTATTTATCGTATATAACTTTGTAAATTCCAGAACCGGCCGTGCAGTGATGGCGATCCGTGACAACCGGATCGCAGCAGAATCTGTCGGTATCAATATAACAAAGTTCAAACTGATGGCATTTACCATTTCCGCAGCGATCGCAGGTGCTGGCGGTGTGCTTTATGCGCATAATCTTTCTACCGTTACAGCAACTCCGACAAACTTTGGATACAATATGTCCATCATGATCCTGGTATTTGTCGTATTAGGCGGCATGGGAAGCTTCCGTGGATCGATCATTGCAGCAGTCATTTTAACACTGCTTCCGGAGGTGCTCCGTGGACTGAAGGATTATCGTATGTTGATCTATTCCATCGTTCTGATCGTAATGATGCTTTTCAACTGGGCACCAAAATGTATTGAGATGAGACAGCGTATCGCAGCAAAATTCAAAAAGTCAGCAAAAAAGGAGGCAGCATAATATGGCATTATTAGAGGTAAAAAATCTTGGGATCTCCTTTGGTGGACTTCGTGCGGTAGACGGATTCAACATTACAATTCAAAAGGGACAGTTATATGGTCTGATCGGACCAAACGGTGCAGGAAAAACGACCTGTTTTAATATGCTGACAGGTGTGTATACACCAACCGATGGAACCATCACATTGGACGGAAAAGACATTACTGGCAAAAAGACGGTGGAGATCAATAAAGAGGGAATTGCCAGAACGTTCCAGAATATCCGGCTTTTCAAAGAGCAGTCTGTTCTGGATAATGTCAAAATAGGTTTACATAATCAAATGCCTTATTCTACATTGACAGGAATCCTGCGTCTGCCAAAATACCGCAAAGTGGAAGCAGAGATGAATGAGAAAGCAATGGAACTTCTGAAAGTGTTTGATCTGGATAAAGAGGCCGATTTCCTTGCATCCAATCTTCCTTATGGTAAACAGAGAAAATTGGAGATCGCCCGTGCACTTGCGACAAATCCAAAATTATTACTGCTTGACGAACCGGCAGCTGGTATGAATCCAAATGAAACAAAAGAACTGATGGAAACGATCCATTTTGTCAGGGATGAGTTTGACATGACGGTTCTTCTGATCGAACATGATATGAAGCTTGTGTCAGGAATCTGTGAGGAACTTACGGTGTTGAACTTCGGACAGGTGTTAGCACAGGGAAAAACCAGTGATGTATTAAATGATCCACAGGTTATCAAGGCATATCTGGGTGAATAGGAGGACGTTATTATGGCAATGCTTGAGGTAAAAAATCTGGAAGTATATTATGGTGTGATCCAGGCCATTAAAGGTATTTCCTTTGAAGTAAATGAGGGCGAAGTCATTGCTTTGATCGGTGCCAACGGAGCGGGAAAGACCACAACGTTACAGACCATCACTGGAATGCTTCAGCCGAAAGCCGGAGAGATTATTTTTGAGGGCAAAGATATCAGCAAAATTCCGGGACATAAGATCGTATCCATGGGAATGGCACATGTACCGGAAGGAAGACGTGTGTTTGCAGAATTATCTGTGTACGAAAATCTGAAATTAGGCGCATATACCAGAAAAGATAAAAAAGAGATCGAGGAGACATTGGCACGTGTATACAAGAGCTTCCCACGTCTGGAGGAGAGGAAAAACCAGCTTGCCGGAACACTGAGCGGTGGCGAACAGCAGATGCTTGCTATGGGACGCGCACTGATGTCAAAGCCGAAGATCATTTTAATGGATGAACCTTCCATGGGACTCTCTCCGATTCTTGTAGAAGAGATTTTCCATATTATCCGGGAGATTTCTGCGGGTGGAACAACGGTACTGCTTGTAGAGCAGAATGCAAAAAAAGCACTTGCGATCGCAGATCGTGCCTATGTATTAGAGACCGGCAATATCGTGCTGTCCGGAGATGCAAAGGAAATGATGAACAATGATTCCATTAAAAAGGCATATCTTGGCGAATAACGGATGATGTAAATGTGGATAAGAGATACACTTTTCGGACAGAGAGGTGTATACTGAAAGAAAGAATTGCAGAAAGGCTGGGCAGGATATGAAAAAAACTGTAATTACAATTGCGAGAAGCTACGGCAGTGGTGGTAAGACACTTGGCAATTTACTGGCAAAAGATCTTGGCATTAACTGTTATAGCAGAGAAATCTTAAGAATGGCATCTGATGAGAGTGGAATCAATGAGGCATTGTTTGGCGAAGTGGATGAGAAAATGAAAAAGTCACCACTCCTGTTTAATATCTTAAAAAAGAATCCATATAAAGGTGGAGTACTTCCGCCGGAAAGCAGTGATTTTGTATCAGATGACAATCTTTTCAATTATCAGGCAAAGGTTATCAAGGATCTTGCCGCACAGGAGTCATGCATTATCATTGGCCGCTGTGCAGATTATGTTTTAAAAGACAATCCGGATGTGATCCGTTTATTTTTCTACGCACCGTTGGAGGACTGTATCAGGCGTGTCGTTGACCAGAATGGTATCTCTGCAAAAGAGGCGGAGAAGAAGATCACAAAGATTGATAAATACCGCGCAGACTATTATAAGTACTATACGGGCAATGCATGGAATGATGCGAGAAATTACGATTTCTGTCTGGACACTTCATCAATGAGTTATGAGAAACTGGTTGCAGTGGTGAAAGACATCATCAAAATCTATCAGGAGTAAGCGGAGTTTCACTTATGAACTGCCGCCTGTAGGTGGTGTTACGGATTTCCTAAGGTTATGTTGTATTGCATGCCAACAAAGTGTGTAGAAATATAAAAAATAGAACTGTTTGTTTTCAGGAGCGCTTCCGCTTGTTGTCG
>OMGW01000871.1_pt1 | contig 10903 bp, 12 predicted proteins | sample 1646131 | NCBI WGS metagenome assembly OMGW01 (sample SAMN05578588, study PRJEB25193) | human gut metagenome | biome: Human Microbiome; feature: human-associated habitat; material: feces | host: Homo sapiens | place: USA:Birmingham
ATCTAAAATCAATGAACTGATATCCATATGTCATACCACCTTACTTATCTTTTATCTTTACTTATTTTCCAATGGAAAGTCCGCTCTGTGCAATTGATTTTGCTGCCTCAAATGCAGTTGTGTTTGCCTCATAGGTACGGGATGCATCAATGAGGTTTGTCATCTCTGTGACGGTATTCACATTCGGATAGGAAACATACCCATTCTCATCCGCATCCGGATTGGACGGATCATACTCCATGATAAAATCTGTCTCTGTATCTTCTCTGACAGAGGAAACTTTTACACCATTTCCCACGAACTTAGATCTGGCATTCTGATAATACCTTGAGAAAGGAGTCACCTCTTTTTCTGCAAAAGTTACAATTTTTCTTCTGTATGGAGTTCCATCTTCTGTTCTTGTTGTATTTACATTTGCAATATTTTCTGCAATGGTATCCATACGGAAACGCTCCGCCGTCATTCCTGAAGCGCTGATATCAAAAGCCTGAAATAAAGCCATTTTTCTCCTCCTGTAATTCTGCCCTTATTTTACTTTAATACTGCCTGCATTCTCGTAAAATCAGAGGTAATGCTGTTCGTAAGTGCCTGATAACGAATGGTCTCCGATGCCAGTTCCACATTCTCGGTATCCGGATCCACGTTGTTCTGATCCAGACGGTAAGAATAGTTTGAGGAATCCGTATAGGTAGACACATTCAGGTTGGAAAGATCCGTATTTAAGTAACGGACTTTCTTATCCAGTGTTGTGTATTTGGAGTGGCCTAATTCTCTCTGAAGAACAGACTCAAAATCCACTTCCTGTCTCTTATATCCCGGCGTATCCGTATTCGCAAGATTGTTCATAATTGCTGTCTCACGAAGCCAGCTTGCATCCGCCGCTTTATCTAACACATTGATATAGTCAAATGCGTTCGTAGTAATCATGGCACATTCCCCTTCCAATTTACATAATTCAACAATAACCTAGTTTCATTATAAAGAATATATCCAAAAACACAAGTCTTTTTTTACCATTTTTGACATATCTTGTAGATTTTTGACTTTCAGGCACAATATGGTGTATTGTTTTTTCAATCTGTGTTCCCGTTTTCCCTGACAGATCCTGCTTAATATGAAAAAAAGGACTCTATAGCAAGCTATAAAATCCTTTTTTTCACGTAAATCCCTTTATTTTATATTATTTTCTTTCTTGATCTGTTCCAGTTCATCAAAGACAACGTCATTCAGAACCTTGATATAGGTTCCCTTCATGCCGGAAGATCTTGATTCGATCACTCCTGCGCTCTCAAACTTGCGGAGTGCATTGACGATCACAGATCTTGTGATCCCCACACGGTCTGCGATCTTACTTGCAACCAGAATTCCCTCCTTGCCATCCATCTCCTCAAAAATATGGGTGATGGCCTCCAGCTCTGAAAAGGAAAGTGTGCTGATCGCTGATTTTACGATCTGGACCTTTCTTGTCTCCTCTGCATTCTCTTCATTCACAGAACGCATCATTTCCAGTCCTACCACGGTTGTCCCATATTCGCTCAAAATAATATCATCAATATCATATGGATCATTCTCCCGGTACACAAACAGTGTTCCGAGCCGCTCTCCCGCAATGTCGATCGGCGTTATGATCGCAGTATATTTCTTAATGTCATTCACAAATCCCAACGTCTCGAGATTGACATTCTCTTTTGTGGACAGGATTCCAAGCAAACGTTCATTCAGCAATGGATCGATAAATCCGCCGACCTCATCAACAATCAGTTCCCGGATTTCTTCCACACCATCTGTCAGTCCGGTTCCTAATACTTTTCCTTTTTTACTGATAACAAGAATGTTAGAACTTAAAATATCCTTAAGCACATCACAGATATCATTAAATACCACTTTTGACGAATTGTTGTTATGCAGCAATTTATTGATTTTTCTTGTTTTATCTAACAATTGAACGCTCATTTGACAGCCTCCCATAAGTTTTTGCTGGTTTTTTATGACATTTTGTATTTTAGCACATTTATTCAGAAAATTCAATATATTCAAATTATTCTTGATTTTTTTCTTTCTTCTCTGTCACATAACCGCACTGCTCGTCTGCGCAGACGATTTTGCTGCCTTTCATAACCATGTAGCCGCCGCATTTCGGGCATTTCTCTTCTACCGGACGTGACCAGCTCATAAAGTCGCATTCCGGGTTATTCTCACAGCCGTAATACTTTCTGCCCTTCTTGGTCTTTTTCAGCACGATCTCTTTGCCGCATTTCGGACATTTGACGCCGATTTTTTCCAGATAAGGTTTTGTGTTACGGCATTCCGGGAATCCAGGGCAGGCAAGGAACTTGCCATGCGGTCCATATTTCACGACCATGTTTCTGCCACAGACATCACAGACTACATCGGTCACTTCATCCTCAATTTTAACCTTCTCAAGATCTTTTTCTGCAGCTTCCACTGCTTTCTCGAGATCCGGATAGAAATTTTCTATAACTGTTTTCCAGTTAACCGTTCCCTCACCGACGCTGTCGAGCAGGCTCTCCATGTTTGCCGTAAAATGTTCATCCACGATAGATGGGAAAGATTCTTTCATAATCTGGTTTACCACCTCACCGAGCTCTGTCACGTAAATATTCTTATTTTCCTTTACAATATAGCGTCTTGCAAGAATCGTTGTAATGGTCGGAGAATAGGTACTTGGACGTCCAATTCCAAGTTCCTCTAATGTCTTAACTAGAGATGCCTCTGTGTAGTGTGCCGGTGGCTGGGTAAAATGCTGTTTTTCATCGAGCTTTTCTAAAGAAAGTTCCGTACTCTCATCGATCGACTTCAACAGCACATTATTTTCTGCCTTTTCGTCATCCTCACTGGTATATACAGACATAAATCCGTCAAATGCGATCTTGGATGCTGATACTGTAAACCGGTAATTTCCGGCACCGATCTTCACGTTGGTTGTCTCATATACTGCAGATGCCATACGGCTTGCTGCAAAACGTTTCCAGATCAACTGATACAGACGGAACTGATCTCTGGAAAGGGAATCTTTTACCATTGCCGGTGTACGATTGATATCAGATGGACGGATTGCCTCATGTGCATCCTGAATTTTTGCACCAGACTTTTTGGTAGTTGTCTGTGTTGCAAGATAATTTTCACCATAATTTTTTCCGATGTACTCATGTGCCTGTGCATCTGCTTCCTCGGAGATGCGGACAGAGTCTGTACGCAGGTAGGTGATAAGGCCGACCGTTCCCTGCCCCTTTACATCCACACCTTCATAGAGCTGCTGGGCAATTCTCATCGTCTTTGAGATTGGGAAGTTCAGCGCTTTGGATGCCTCCTGCTGCAAGGTACTGGTGGTAAATGGGAGTGGTGCTTTTTTCACACGCTCACCTTTTTTCACCTCAAGTACTTTAAATTTCTCTTTGGAGATTTCAGCCATCACGCGGTCCATCTCCTCTCTCGAAGAGATGTTCATCTTGCTCTCGCTGTCTCCGTAGAACTTTGCAAGTAAAGGCTTTTTTTCACCTGCGATCTTTAATTCTGCGTCAAGTGTCCAGTATTCTTCCGGAATAAAAGCGTTAATCTCTTCCTCGCGGTCACAGATGATGCGAAGTGCAACCGACTGCACACGTCCGGCACTTAAGCCACGTTTTACTTTTGCCCAGAGCAGTGGACTGATCTTATAACCAACTATGCGGTCTAAGATACGTCTCGCCTGCTGCGCATTCACAAGGTTCATGTCAATGTCTCTCGGCTGTTTCAAAGACGCTTTCACCGCACTCTGCGTAATCTCATTGAAACTGATTCGGTTGACACCTTTGCCTTCCAGTTTTAATGCCTTGCTAAGATGCCAGGAAATCGCTTCACCCTCACGGTCCGGGTCAGTTGCGAGATACACTTTATCTGCTTTTTTCACTTCTTTGCGAAGATTCGCAAGGATATCTCCTTTTCCTCGGATAGTAATGTACTTCGGTTCAAAATCATGTTCCACATCAACTCCAAGCTGACTCTTTGGGAGATCGCGCACATGTCCGTTTGATGCTGCAACCTCATAATTTTTTCCCAGAAATTTTTTAATTGTCTTCACCTTTGCCGGTGATTCCACGATAACCAGGTACTTAGCCATTCAACTGTCTCCTTACTTTCAGATTTTGCGTATATAATAATTTTTAAAAGATTCCGTGATAAAGTCCTTCTGAATCAGTCTCTGCAGGATATCTGCCATCTGAGGCATTGCAAATCCTGTCTTTTTCAAAAGTTCTTCCATACTTTTCGGTCGTAAACTCAAACAAGCATACACCAAGCTTTCATCTTTTTCAAGTAATAATTTGTTAAAATTTTCTTGAGTTGTGTCATTACACGTATACAATTCAAGATCTTTTACAAAATCTTCTACGCTGTTTATAATGCCTGCACCCTGCCGGATCAGGTTATTGCAGCCCATGCTCAGAGCATCTGTCACACGCCCCGGAACTGCATAAATATCCTTTCCCTGCTCCAGCGCAAAATCAGCTGTGATCAGGGAACCACTCCGCTCTTTTGCCTCCACGATCACGACTACATCAGAGAGGGCTGATATGATCCGGTTTCTGGCAGGAAACAATTGTGCAATCGGCTCAGTCTCCGGCGGATACTCAGAGATAATCCCTCCATGTGAAAGAATATTCTCATATAATTTCTGATTCGTTCTGGGATAACAGACATTTACGCCACACCCCAGCACCGCATACGTATTTCCGCCTGCTTTTAATGCCCCGATATGTCCGTAAGCATCAATTCCTCTTGCCATGCCGCTTAAAACCTCCGCCCCGCAAAGTGCCAGTTTTTCACCGATCTGTTCTGCCATTGCCTTTCCGTATTCCGAGCACATTCTCGCCCCGACGATCGCCACTCTTCTTTTTGAGAAATCAGGCATTTTCCCTTTGATGTATAAACTGTATGGTGCATCCACGATATTCCTGAGCGGCTTAGGATATGACTCCATCTCGCAGGATAAAAAAGAGATCCCGCTTTCTCCCAGCGCAGCATATTTTTCTTCCAGATTCCAGTTTTTCTTCCGGTCAGTGATCGCATGCACCTGGCGGTCAGACAGCCCGGAGAGCTTTTCTAACTGCTCTTTTTTCAGAAAATAAATTTCTTCCGCAGAACCTGCCTGTCCCAAAAGGCGGTGGATCGTCTTACAGCCGACTCCCGGAATATTTGAAAGCCAGTACTGATATTTCATAACGAATCCCTCCAGAATCTTTTATCAATATTGCGATAGCAGACTGCCTCATTCAAATGCGCATCCAGAATGTTTTCAGAGCCGTCCATATCTGCCAGTGTCCGCGCAACCTTTAAGATTTTATGATAAGACCGGGCAGTCAGATTTAACTGTTTGTAAATTTTCTTCATATATTTTTCCTGATCTTTCGACAGAGCACAATATTCTGCAATCCGTGCAGCCGGAATCTGGCTGTTAAACTGAAAATCTTCTTTCTGATAACGTCTTTTCTGGATCGCATGCACTTCTATCACACGTTCACGGATTGCATCTGAACATTCCTCTTTTTTCGTTCCGTTTAACTCTTCAAATTTAATCTGTGGCGTCTCCACGCAGATGTCAATGCGGTCTAAGAGCGGCTGACTGATACGATTGATATAGCGTTCAATGGAAGCAGCCGTGCATCTGCATTTCTGCATATCGGGATAATAACCGCATTTGCAGGGATTCATCGTAACCACCATTTTGATACAATCCAACGGTTGCACCCCCTTTTGCACCCCCTAAATACAGGAAATGCACCCCCTCCATCCGAGTATTAGATTAGGCTACTCTTCATTTTATGGAGGGTTGCAGAGTAGACTTTTATTTCACGAAAAAAGAGATATTACAGCGCTTAGGAAGCAATATCTCTTTCTTCTTATTATAATTCACTTGTCAAGCATTAAGAAGACTTCTTGCCCTTTATGATACAGGAAACTCTCCAAACAATCCACCTCTTAATTTAAGGGGAGGACTCCCAAAAACCGAGAGCCCTCCAACACATTTATATTTAGTTCCCGGCAACACTTCCGTAAAGCATTCCATCCATCCTTACGCTTCCCGTACCTTCTGGAACGGATTCCACCGTCCCTTTGCATAGCAAATCAAAAACAGCACAAACAGGAACAGATTGTGCGCAATCATGCACGCCCAGGCTGCCACCAGCCCCAAATCAAAGAAGCTCGTACAAATAAAGGTTCCTACGATGCGCACCAGCCACATGCCGACGATGTTGTATACAAACGGCCGCTTCGTCTCGCCCACGCCCTGCATCATGCCCTCCATAATAATGGAGAAGCCAAAGAACGGTTCCGATACCGCCACCATCCGAAGCACTGTGGTTCCGAGGCGAATGACCTCCTCCGAATCAGAAAAGATACTTACCAGCGCCGGTGTCGCAAAGAATAACGCAGCTCCCGAGAATATCATTAAAGCAATTTCAATCGGGAAGAACATCCGTGCCAGCTCTTTCAGGCGCTTTTCATCGTTGGCTCCATAGGCATTGCCCGCCAAGGTTGCTGCCGCCGTTTGCATACCGTAGCCCGGAATGTAAAAGGCGGATTCCACCGTATTGGCAATGGTATGTGCCGCCGTGGACACATCCCCCAAAGCATTTATCATAGACGCAAATGCCACATAGCCCAGGGATGTCCCGAAGCGCTGCAGCATATTCGGCATGGCCACCCGCAGACAAGGCTTTATAATCTTCATATCCGGCTTTAAGGACTGTCCCTTCGGAGACACCGACGGGTGCCGCCAAAGTACAATCGTAATTAATATACCTCCTACGATATAAGCAATGGCACTGGCCACCGCCGCACCGATCACGCCAAGGTCCGCGCCCCACATGGTAAATGTAAAGGAAAATACCGTAAGCTCTCTGGTGGGATAAATCAGTAAAAAGTTCAATACCACATTGACAAGATTCACCACCACACCGATTTTCATCGGTGATTTCGTATCTCCCGCCGCCCGGAGCACCGTACCGAAAATGGTACTGGCTGTCCGAAATAACATCGGCAAATATAAAATCAGGAAATACTGTCCTGCCAAATCCCGGATTCCTTCATCCACTTGCATCCATTTCGGAATCTGTCCGGACAAGCCTACCGTTATCACCGTAACCACGATACCTACCGCCAGCACGGAAAGCACCGCCTGAGAAGCGGCCCGCTTAGCAGAGTCTTTTTCTCCGGCTCCCAGCGCCTTTGCAATAAACGCCAAAAATCCCACGCCCACTGCAGAGATGGTACTACCCACCAGCCAGTTCAACGTGGTGGTGGCGCCTACCGCTGCCGTAGCCTGAGTTCCCAGACTACCTACCATAGCAGTGTCGATATATTGCACGGCAGTCTGCATGAGCTGCTCTAACATGGTAGGCCATGCCAGCGCCCAAATCACACCGGCCATACCGAAATTGAGCCGGCGTTTTTTACTCTGTTCCATAACTAAATCCTCTTTTAATTAGTCCTACTGCTCCGGCTTTTTCTTCGGCGGGCGCAGTTCCATAAACTGATAGAAATAGGTCTTTAACATACCGTTGTAAATCTTGCGGTTCTTGTCCGCCTGACGACCGAAATACTTCTGGACCTCCTCGTAGGAGGTAATCATGTAACAGGACCAGCTATCTAATCCCGCAAAGGCCTTTCCGAACTCCTGATACAGGCCAGGCAGAGCCCTTTTCTCCTCCAGACGCTCGCCATACGGCGGGTTCGTAATGACAAAACCGTACTTTTTCGCATGGCTTAACTGACTCACCGGACGCTGCTGGAAATGAATATAATCCAGCACTCCCGCATCCTCCGCGTTTTGGCGTGCCGCCTTTATCATATCGCCGTCAATGTCATAGCCCTGAATCTGCATAGACACATCCCGCTTAATCAAATCCTCTGCCTCATTTATCGCATCGTACCAAAGCTTCTTCGGCACAAGATGCGTCCAATCCTCGGACAAAACTCACGATTCATGCCCGGTGCGATATTTACCCCGATCATGGCCGCCTCAATCGGGATGTTACCGCTGCCGCAGAACGGATCTACTATAGCAATCCAATAAATTATTGCATGCAACCACATGAACGAAACCACCCTATACAGTCCGATTGACAAACAGTAGAAAAAGCTTGTTTTATTGCTTCTGGCAATTCAGCAGCAATACGTATTTTCTGTTTCCTTAGATTTGCTTTGATCTTTGACCACATTTTCTCAATGGGATTCAGATCCGGACTATATGGTGGCAGATACATATACGCAATGCCAGATTTCTCCAGTACTTCCGTTACAATCTTTGCATGATGAGAACGCATATTATCCATAATGATGATGTCTGTTTTAGACAAGGTTGGCACAAGCGTTGTTTTCAAGTACTCTGCAAAACGTTCCGCTGTTGTCCCTCCCTGATAAATGGTATATGCGCTTTCCACGTCAATGCTGACAGAAGACAGAATCGTCGTATTGCATGGTGTATTCACCGGAGTACTGTCTACTGCTCGCTCTTCCTTTCGAGCACGGGCATAGTGCCTTGTCATATTCGTATTGACTCCGCTTTCATCAAGAAAGATCAGATTTTTTCCGACGTTCTCTGACAGAAATTTTTTCCAGTCTTTGCGCTTCTGTTGTACATCGGGGACGCTCCTGTTCCGAAGCATAAAGGGATTTCTTTTTATAGACATATCCCAGCTTCAAAACGGCTTTCCGTACGGTTTCATCACTTACACGAAGTTGAAGCCTGTCAACGATTTCGTGAATGGTAATATCTGATTGTTGCTGAATCAGTTGGTCAATGTTCTGAATATCTTCCGGGCTCAGAGACGGTTTTCGTCCACGAAGAGAAGTTCTGGTTTCTACAGAGCCGGTCTCTCGCATTCGTTTTGCTAATCGGTAAACGGTACTGGTATTAACAGAGAAACATTCTGCAACTTCCTTTGCATTATGGGTTTTATTTAATGCTTGTATAAGTAGTTTTCTGGCTTCGTTGTGTAACATATAAATCACCTCTTGATTTAATCATACTACCTTTGTCAAGAGGATGCATTATTTTTTGGGGTTGCTATAAAATGCGTTCTTCTCTCCACGGTGTCAACAAAATCAGCGCCGCTGCCAAGGTCTCCGTAATCGGTGCCTTGGAACTGAGCTTACGATAGCCTCTCTTATGCAGGGACTCGCCGGAGGTGTCCAGTCCCACTGTCACCTCGTCCTTCATGATAGACACACGAATCAGGAACGGTGCTCCGTCCTCCGGGAACCATTCCTTCTTGTCACTTTGCTTCATGCGCTCTATCATGGCTTTTTTCATAATACGCTGGATATCCGACGGGCTGAACAGCTTACTCTTTACGGAGTTCGCCTTCGTCACCCAGAACTTCAAAGTTTCTGTTCCCTATAAAAAATAATTTTTCGGGATTTACCAAATCCACAAATGACGAGTCGCTAAACTCCATAATAAACCATTCACTCTTTCTTCCCAGTGTACCTCCTGGCCTTTCTGGTTACCGTCCCATCTGCATGACGCTCGATGTTACTTCTGCTCTCACGCATTTCCTGTACGTCTCTGAACATCTCTCTTGAGATGATAGACGGGTGATGATCTTCCTGAAGGTATTTCTTATGCTCTCCATTATTCTGGATTCGCTTCTTCTCTGGGAAGTCTGGCGAGAAGGTTTTATAGAGAATCACATCACCAACATACTTCTCATTGGTCAATATGGTTTCAATGGATCGTTTCGACCAGGTAGTTTTTCCTCTGGAAGTCAAAATTCCTTTTTCTTCCAGATACTTCTTAATCCCGCCCACACTATATCCGTCCAGGTACATCTTGAATATCTGGCGTATTACCTCTGCCTCCGGCTCGTTGATTACCAGGCTGCCATCTTCGGCATTGCTGTATCCGTAGCATTTCCGGTTATAGATTTGTGCATCCGGGTTCTGGGCAGCCTTATCCAGACTCCACTTAATATTCTCACTCTTGTTCTCAGACTCGCCCTGGGCAATGGCTCCATGAAGGCTGATTGCAAGTTCCGCTTCCTTGTCAAAGGAATACAGCTGCTCATTCTCAAAGTAGACCGGGACATTCATCTTCTTCAGTTCCCGAACAATAGTCAGAACATCTACCGTATTTCTGGCAAATCGGCTGATGGACTTGGTGTACACAAGAGTCACTCTCCCGGCTCTGCAATCGTCCAGGAGCCGCATTAAATTCTTACGGTTATCAGATGTCCTGCCGGACTGAATGTCCAAATAGACGTCATACAGCCGCGCCTGCTGGCTATTAGCCACATCAGCAATAAGACCGGACAGCTGATGACCTGCGCTCACGACCTGCGTTTTGCTTGCAGTGCTGACACGGCAATAGATGCCAACCTCATATCTTGACAGCGGTAATGGCGGATGCTGTTTCATTTTTTTAACGATAGCCATAATGCCCTCCTGCGTTATCGTTATAGAGTACACCCGTATAGGCTGTTCTCATTATAACTCAGATTAGGCTAACTGTATATAAAAATGTAAAAACCATTGAAAATAAAGGGTTTATTAAGATTGGGGGAAGAGCCTACTTTCCATTCATCGCAACCACCATTTTGATACAATGAAACGATTGCACCCCCTAATGCACCCCCTCCATCCGGACTTAGGTTAGGCTACTCTTCATTTTATGAAGGATTGCAGAGTAGTCTTTTCTATCATCAAAAAAAGAGATATCAACGCGCCAGGGTCAATATCTCTTTCTTCTTATTATAATTCACTTGTCAAGCATATAATCGAAAAACTGGAATTTGGTGTGTGCTTTATAAATTTTTTCCAATCCACTCAAGTTCGTTCATGGAATCCTTATTTTTTTCAAGTTCATCTCTGGCTGTTGCGTAATATGATTTTTTGAAAAGCATAT
>OMGW01000874.1_pt1 | contig 10870 bp, 10 predicted proteins | sample 1646131 | NCBI WGS metagenome assembly OMGW01 (sample SAMN05578588, study PRJEB25193) | human gut metagenome | biome: Human Microbiome; feature: human-associated habitat; material: feces | host: Homo sapiens | place: USA:Birmingham
CTTCGGTATAGACAGAGCTAGGTGTCAGACTAAAAGCATTATTTCCTGAATTATTTTCAAAGGTACCATTTGCAGCAAATTTCTTACTGTAAACAACAAGATGTTCCCCCAACCCCGCTGTGGTTTTAACAGAAGTCTTTCCCTGGTCAATCAGCCAGTCTACCATCTGCATCAACTGATCCCGTCCGCCTTTATCCGGATTTCCATCGTTATTCGTATCCTGTTTTGATGGATCCACAGTCTGTTTTGGTCCGATTACCAATGCCATGGTATCCGCATAATTACGGGCACCATGATCCAATCCCCATTCATAGATACTGGCGGGCGTTGTAGCAACATTCTGGTATAATGTACTCTCCTCGTTTGCGTTTAATTCGGCTGCAATGTTCCCAGCTGTGGGTTTTAATGTCACACCCTGAATATACTTTGTATTTTCCCTAAATAGTTCAATTTTCCCGTCAGACGCCGTTGTATTCCATGCAGGAACACTGCCTTGATCCGATATTAAATAGTCTCTATCCCACGACTGTTCCTCTTCAAAGCTACCATTCTGCAGTTTTCTATTATCAGTATCTTCCGCATACACAATCCCGATGCTTAACCCTGCAGCTATACAGAATCCCAGCAGAAGTCCACACAATTTTATTGACATCTTTTTTGGCTTTTTCTTTTTATCTCTCATTTGTTCTTTCCTCGTTTTCATTAATTAGTTAAAAGACTTTTAATTGAAAATGTCAACATAAAATGCAAAAATGATTTTGATTTGTAAATAATGCACAATAAATGAGCTTTTATTACACTTATTTATTGTGTATATTGCATTTTTGACGCACTTTTATAAGCGCCACCTTCGGGGGAGTGGGCGCGGTGCTAGTCTTTTATTCATTTTCTCCGCGTTTATGGAATTGTGCCCGAAATTTGAGCAAGTTCGTTTGAAGAGTGACCACCAAACAGCTTACGAGGATAGTTATTTATCCAATCCTCTATATACTGTATATGTTCTTCCGTGTAATCATCAATACGTGAACCTTTGGGTACAAAACGTCTAATCAACTTATTATTGTTTTCATTCGTTCCACGTTCACCACTGCAAAAGGGGTGACAGAAAAAAAACGCTTGTACGATTATGTATCTGAAAGTGATGTCACCTCATGAACAGTAGGTAATTCATATCCTAACGAACGCAAAAGAGCTTCCGACTGAGCAATTTGTAAATCTATGCCCGACTTATCAATTTCAGCATACTGTTTCTGAAGGTTTTTAAGTTCCTTGTCTTCATAAACAAATACATTATCTATTTTCCGCTCTGATTCTTTACTCATGCTGTTTTACCCAAATCCTTACTCAGATCTTTGATTGCCTGCTGTAACATGATATTAAGACTTTGAAGATAATCCAAACGCTCCTGCGTGGCATCTTTTTCCTCTTCAAGAAGTTTAATAATTGCTTGATGCTTAGCCAGAGCCTCCTTATATATCCTCTCTTTTTCTTGCCTAAGTTGCTTGTTCTTAAGATGAGAAGCGACTCCAACTCCACCAGCTGCAAGAATTGCAACCGGCGCTGCCAGAACAAATACACCGGCAACCATTCCACCGCCAACTATTGAACCAGCAGCTGCAAGTCCAGAAGTAATCCCAGCTGCGGACAAACCAACCGTTCCAAGTCCATATAATGCAACAAATGACCCTACACCACCTATACCTGCTCCAAGTGCTCCGGTAAGGACTTCAGGAATAGAGCTCTCGCTAATAGTTCTCTTTTTATCGTTTGATGCTGCAGCTGCCTCATTAATAACATTAATGACCTGCTGAAGAGATTCGACATTTTTAAAAACCATGTCCTTCTTCTTTGTTACATATTCACCCATGAAATACCTCCTATGCCCCAACCGTATTGGGGGACGTTTTTGACAGAGCATCCATCAGAAGCTCATTACATTTTTCAAGTTTATCAACCTTCTGTGCTTTTGAACTGAGATCTTTTATTATTGCCTGGTCTTTTCTAAGCTGATTCTCAACAAGTTTGTCTCGCTTCTCATGTTCGTTTTCCACCTGAACATTATATCCAAGTGAAACTAAGAGACCGCCAGCAAGTCCTCCCTCTATCAAAAGGTGAGGATTGGCCTTAATAAACTTTCCTGCCTGTTTCAAAAATGGTTCTGCAGTTTTAACTATCTGCCCCAAATTAATCATCCTTCTTAACCCCTTTCTTGTTCTGTTTCTGCTTTTCTGCCTGCTTCGTCTTATTCAACATACCTGCAACCCAGCCTCCAACACCAACAGCTCCTGCTACAGCAACTATTGCCGGATTTACTGCAACTGCACCAATTCCAAGCGCTGTAAGGGAGCCAGTAAGAACCCCCATAGCTGTAACTCCGGCTCCGGCAGCCGTTGCAGTCGAAACAACCTTTGCTGCATCTAAGGCTTTCTCTCTCTGTTCTTCTGTTATTGATTTATCTTCATTGAAAACCAAGCTTAGCACTTTGAGAAGATTCTCTTTTTCTTCCCCTTCACGGCTCATAGCTTCAGTCTCCATAACTGATCTAATTGCAATATACTGAATCTTTGACATCACGGGCTTACCATGCTCAAGATTTAAAATAGTCTGCTTTGTCACACCCAGCCTATTACCAAGCTGTTCTGCAGTCCATCCAAAAAGTTTTCTCAGCATTTCAAGATTATTCTGTAGTTCAGCTATTTCTCTTTCTTCTGTAGTCATAGACATATACCTCCATGAACACAATATATCAAATTTTTATTTGTTAGTCAATATTTTGGACTGCAATATTTATATTTTCCTCAATCAGTCAAATTTACCCATGCGCGATTCAGATAACAAAAGAGCAGATGCCATCATCAGCATCTGCCCTCTTAACACCTGAATATATAATTCAATCTATCTGCTAACCTGGGTCTCAATATAGCTTGTTACAAAATGAAATAATGTTGATATTTTTTCTAGGGCTCCCGAATATCGAGTACCATACCGAGTACCACGGGAGTACCATTTTTCTATAAATTATAATAATTTATAACAAGTTACATACGAGAACAAATTACCACGAACCCAGTATATATGCGGTTTCATAGAGTTTTATGACTCTTTATGGAGATACATGAAATAGGACTTCATATAACGATACCTAATTTCACACTGTCCTATCCTCACAAAAAAAGAGCCTCTTGCCATGTGCCAAGTGATCTGAGGCATCAGATCCTTTGTCCAACGTCCGAAACGTACATGGAGGCGGCTCTTTTTTTATTTGAGTGCCACAGGGTTCCTGCATGGGTCCGTTACCCACCGCAACCAATTACCTGTTGTGCACGTGACAGGAATTACACTCTTGATATAAATATACCCTACTTTACTTACTGTGTAAATATACCGTAAGTATAATACGCTTGTCACATTTCCTTTTCTCTGTACCATGGATTTGCTTTACGTGCATACAATTTCAAAATATTCATCCCCATTGCAGCAACAGCAGATCACTATATACACCATTTTCATCCTGTCTACTTCCTTTCCAATACAAAAGGGATAGGGCAATTAAATTTCCCTAAATTTGGACTTACTAATGGAAACCAGGTAATCATCCACGCCTTTCACGTTTTCTGCCCAGTTACCGTCTGTATCGGTATCCCAGGTAAGCGTCTTACCCTGAAGTCCAAGCTCCTTGCAGATCTCAGCCAGCTTATTGCAGCCACGGTTGATATTATCCCGTTTGATCTGCTTTTTCTCACAGGGAATCCGCTGCTTCTTCCAGTCCTTACGATAACAGGGACATTCCTTACAGTTTTCACTGTAATCCCCCTGGCAGACCGGTCGAAGCAGCTTGTCCATGTCATAGGCTTCATAGAGGAACCCGGTTCCCAGCTCTTTCATCTCATTTAAGACGGGCATCAGGTTTGCTGACTGGTTGACTCCGGGAACACACAGGAAGGTTCTTCCGGATAACGCATGGGCCAGATCTCCTTTTAATGGTCCTTCCGTAACAAATACCGTCTTATCTCCCGGCTTTCCCACGAAATGCACAGGGCTTCCGGAAGTCGTCCCTCCTTCAAAGTTGACGCTGGACAACCAGATATACTTTCTGCCATCGTAAGGGTGATCTAATCTAATCTGTACGCCGGTAATGAGTCCATCCGGATTTTTCACCGGGATCATAAAACCGGAGGCTTTTCTGTTAAAATAGATCGTCCATTCTCCGTCCTTATCCCTGTAAAATCCCGGAACGCCTTCTACCGTGCATCCTTCCTCGATCAGTCGCTTGGTAAGCTTTTTATAGCCATATACCGGAGTACTCTTATACCCATTTGCTTCGATCTGTTCTTCCGTGAATCCACGCTTTAACAGACTGTCTTTGTGACAGTCTGCCAGGATCAGCATCTCAAACAGCCTGGTATAAGTCTTATGCTTTACGGCATCCTCCGCCATTTCGGCATTTGTGATCTGCGGCTTGGTGCTTTCTATCTCTCTTCTATGGATCTGCTCTCTCTTAAATGCACTTCCACCGGTAGCCTCAATGATCTCTTTTCTGGCGGTCTGGAGATCTACCCCGTATGCTTTCGCATACAGATTTAGCATTCCTCCGCTCTCACCGCACCGGTTACAACGGAATACATTCTTCTGAAAGTTCAGATTCATTTTCCCTTTGTGGTCGTCACAAAGCGGACAGTCCACATCCAGGCTTACCGTATTCCGGTGTCTGATCCGTAGATTCATCACACTTGCAACGTCACGAATTGTAAATGGAAAATCCTGCATTGCTGTACCTCTCCTTTCTATCGGCCCCACAAAATGTGGGGCCCTATATTTTAGCAGGCAGGTGCAAGTGCCTGATCCAGCAGATACTTTGCTGCTGCACGAAGCAGGTTATCAGGACCTTTATAGGAATCCACATACCATTGTAAGGATCCAGGCTTCTCTACTGCAATCTGCCCCAGAGTCTTACCCTTGTAACATCCGGCAGAAACTACCACCTTTACCGCTAAATCTCTGGTAAGCTTTCCGTAGATGTCATTTACCGGCATATCCCTTGTAATGCCAACTGTGGACTCCGGAGCCACATTATTTTGCATGAACTGCTCCTGTGGTGTCTGCTCTGGCTTCTTCATAGGCTGCTGTGCTGCCTTGGGCTGCGGTGCTGCCTTGGGCTGTGGTGCTGCCTTGGGCTGCGGTGCTGCCTCTTTTGAAGCCTCCTCCACCTGCATGATCTCATCCGGCATCGGGATATAATCCTCAATTCCACACTGTCCCGGAATCATATCTTCCATCAGGGTTTCTCCAACACTGCTCCCAAAAACTTCCTCCTGAATGTTCTCCGGACAGATTGGGGTTCCTGCCATCACTTCTTCATCGATGGGTGCCTCCGTTACTTCCGGATCCATCTCTTTTTCACGGTCTGCAAACTGAAGTCCGAAACCGGCATCCGATAATGCCCGTCCCACAGCTGCCGTCTCCGCAAGTTCCACGTACTTCTGACCGATCTCTGAATCATCCATGCGGTACTTCTGCGCAAATGCATTGGCAACATAGGAATCCTCCGGATCATTCTTGCTTAAATATACCTTAGCTTCCACAATCGCCATCTTCTCCGTGATACTACGGATCGTTTTCACGATCTTTCCTTCCGGATAGCAGAGGCGAAACCACAGTTTCCGATAAGCTACATCCAAGTAATATCTGGATGACTGGTCTTCCTTCTGTATCAGGCGCATAAACTTTCTCGGATCGAATCCTTCCACCTGGTGTAATGCTGCTACGGCTGTTTCCTGCTCATACATATAGGTCTGTTCACTCATTCTTTTTGCTCCTTCCATTTTGGGAAGGTGATATAAAATAAATACCGCCTTCCCGCCTGTTTCTATGAATTTTTCTTTGCTGTAATAGATATGGTGCATTCGTCATCCTTGAAATCCCGTACTTTTATACCGGTGATATCCTCGCTGACTATGCAAAACCCTGCATTTTCTATTACATCTTTTAACTGTTCTGATATTCTGGATGCTTCCCTGATATGGCAGGTCTTACATCCGCAATGCGTTGTATTACATAATATCTTCTTCCCATCCTGCACATAGATGTCCGGATAGCATACGTTGAACCCTAATCGTTCCAGCATGGTGTCTGCGTACCCAAAGAGTACCCACATCAGCTGTTCATCCATGGGGAACCGCAGTGCTGCCTCGTTTCTGTCCATCTCAAGTACAGTAAGGAAATATTCATACGTGGCATTTAATAACTTTGCTCTTCTTTGTTTCATGCACTCCGGCATTACTATTTCGCTCACTTGTATCCTCCTATGCTGAAGCTTTCTTCGTAAGCAGTGCGTTGTATTCTCTTACGATCCGCTCTCCAAGACGGGTATTTCGCTTGTCGCACGCCGTGTTATGGATTGCCTGGTAGAGAGCCTTCTTACTGCCTACAATGACTATTTTTTCTTTTGCCCTGGTGATCGCCGTATAGAGGATGTTACGCCGTAACATCATGTAAAACATGGGAAGCCATGGAAGGATCACAACCTTATATTCACTTCCCTGGCTCTTATGTACCGTTGTTGCATATGCGTGCTCGATTAGGTCTGCATCCTCCGCACTGTATTCCACGATTCTTCCATCCGAAAAGGACAGCCGCATAAGATCCACGCCATCCTCATCCTGATAGATATCTGTGATATACCCGATGTCACCGTTACTGATGTCATTCTTATTTTTGTTATGAATAATCCGGTCTCCTTCCCGGTACAGCGCATTGCCGGCCTTTAATTCCCTGGCAATACTGCTTTTCGGATTTACCATCTCCCACAGTCTGTCGTTTAAGGCATTAACGCTTGCTTCTCCCTTCTTACGAAATGGAGTAAGTACCTGCACATTGTCAACGCCATACGCATCCACAAAGGTTTTGTAATATTCCGCAACCTTGTCTGCCGCTTCCGCTGCAGTATCCGCCGGACAGAAGATAAAGTCATCTCCATAATCCAGGTTCGTATCATTCTCCTGCATCTTATGGGCGTTTGCTGCAATCCGGCTGTCCTTTCCCTGACGGAATACCATGTCAAGGGTTGTGACAGGGATCACACCGCACAGCACAAGCTCGCGGAACACATTTCCGGGACCGACACTGGGTAACTGGTCTACATCTCCTACGATCACCACGCGGACACCCTTTTCAATGTGCTTGAAAAGCTCATAGGACAGCCGCATATCAGCCATCGTAAACTCATCCGCAATGATAAAATCCTCGGATAACATTTCATCCGCAGCCTCACACTCCTCATCGTTATTTAATCCAAGCGCACTATGGAGCGTCAATGCTTCACTTTTTCCGGTGCTTTCCGCCATGCGTCTGCTGGCTCTGCCTGTGGGAGCAGTTAATAAGATCTTTTCTTCTCCCAGCTTTTCGCTGATGTATAACAGAACCCGCTGCACCGTAGTCTTACCGGTGCCGGGACCGCCGGTGATAATACTCACCAGATTCGTAAAAGCTTTTTTTACCGCTTCCACCTGCTTGTCGGACAATAACAACTTCAAATCCTTCTGCGCCTGCGTGATCAGATCTTCCAGTCCTGCAGGCGGCATATACGTCTGCACCAGGAGTGTAGCCAGATCCTTCGCTGCTTGTGTCTCAAAATGATAGAGTTTGGCACTATACAGGGCACCGTCCTCATAGTAAAGGGCTTTGTCATGCACCATCTGGTACATCACCTTATACACCTCTACCTCGGTAACGACTTCTTCTGCATAACCTCTGTTTAGCTGCTCATGCACCTGCTTCTGGAATTTCTGCTTATCGGCATAGAGATTACCGTTCTGCATTTCCAGTTCCATACAGTAATCGATGCAGCCTTCGATCCTTAATGGCTCATTGGGTCTGCAGTGATTCGCTCTGGCGATCTCATCCACGGTAAGAAACCCAAATCCACTGATCTCACACAGGGCAAACGGCTGGTTCTTTACGACATCCGGTGCCGTATTCCCGAAATTCTCATAGATCTTACGGATTTTCTTGGGTGTTACCTTAAACGGAGTAAGATACGCTGCCAGATCCCTGACCGCATGGCTGTCCTGATATGCCGAAAGTATTTTATCCAGTTTTTTCCTGGTGATTCCCTTGATCTCCAGTAGAGACTCCGGGTAATCATCCAGAATCTCAAACGTTCTGGTTCCGTACTTTTCGACAATCAGTTTTGCCGTCTTGGGACCGATCCCTTTTATCATTCCGGAGGACAAGTAGCTTTCAATGCCCTCTATGCTCTGAGGCTTCAGTTCCTCGTAGTAATCTACTATATACTGAAGCCCATGACTGTTTTTCTCCCAGTTGCCCTGCAGATCCACATCCGCCAGCTTGTTGGATGGCAGATTGTTTCCCTTCGCAGTAAACTGATAACCGGGCCCCTTAAAGGAGCCGTCTCTAGCCCCCTGTGGCACTCCGGAATCTTCCGTGTGATATACATAAATGCAAAAACCGTTCTTCTCAAAAATGGGTCTTACAAATTGACATTTCATTCTGTTTCTCCTTCTCCTCATAGAGGGTAATTAACACACCTTTGTCTCCTTCCGTCATGCGGTATATCGGGATATTCAATACCCTTGCCTTGGCAATCTGTACCTGCATTCCGGCTGTGACCACACTTCCGCAGACAAATACCGCATTGCAGTTTTTAAGAATGATATCCTCTACCTCCACGCGAAAGTCTCTTGCTTCTTTCTCAGGACCGGTAATATAGCTTCCCGGTGCGAACGTCTTATAGTGGTACAATCCCTCTACTACGTTTCTGAAATGTGCCACTCTCTCCATCTCCTGCACATGATCTGCGCGGTCTTTTGCGTCGTATGGTGCACAGATAAATACAACCTTGCTGTTTTTCATATCCTACGCCACCTTTCTTTCCTTTACGGCAAACCTCCGGTTCTCCGTCGTCTGCACGTAATCGTCATAAACATCCGGGTGCTGGATTTTTAATTTTTCCAGTCCCTTTTTGTCAATGGAGGTACGGTAGGTCGGGTTATAGGACACCTCATACTTTGTGGTGCCATCCATGATCGTGCCGCTGCAGCTTGCTCCTAATTCTTCCAGAACACCAAGATAGGACTGCTTCATTCTCTCCTCCAGACGCTTTACCTCGCCTTCCAGCTTCGCTTTTTCCTGCTTCAGGCTCAGATACGTCTTGATCCCTGATAAATTCTTTGTGGAAAGAATGACACCTGCGGCTTGCGGATCAGCAGGACCAAAGTGCTTTTTAATACTTGCGATCACAAGATCTGCTTTCTCCACGTAATCCGGCTCCACATTCTTCAACACCTTTTCTTCCCAGAAGTACTTCTCTTCCGCAATAAGATCCTCTTCTGTCTCCAGGTCTCTCTCCAGGGGACGTATAAAGAACTCCTCTGCATTGTTCCCGTAAAGGCAGGCAATATAGGCCTTATCAATGTTCATGACGGACATATAGTGCCGTACCTGGTACTCATAGTTGACCGGGATTGTATTATTTGCCCATTTTTCCTGACAGTTGTAGTTGGTTGTCTTACACTCCAGGATTCCATACGTACCATCTGCAAATTCGATGAAAAAGTCCACGTCTGCAAGCATAAAGGGATACAGCGGGTGTCTGAACATCGTGCGCACCGGAAAAATCTTAAGTCCTGTCTTTTTGGAAAAGATTTCTGCTACCAGATCTTCCAGTCTGTGTCCTACTTCCTTTGCTACCCAGTTATCCTCATTCTCCTGAAAAGCCGGACGGATACCTGTTTTGTCATAAAAGAGATCTCTTTTGGTTGCAAACGGGGAAACTCCCATGATTGCTGCAGCATCACTGCCACCGATTCCTTTCTTTCGGTAATCTAACCATTCCTCTCTTGATAATCCGGAGATATCCACAACTGCTTCCGGCTTGTAATTTAAGTTAAGACTCATATTTTTTCTCCTTCCATACGACAGAAAAAGAGAAGGGGATGCCTTCTCTTTTCTGCCACTGTTCTATATTTCATTCTGTTTCTATCTGTTTAGTTCGCTGAGCGGTTTTCCCAGATAGTCTATGGTGACCTCTTGTTTCTCGCGGTCAAAGTAATAAACGCTGTTGGAAAGTCTTTCCTCCGGAGAAACATTGCTTGCATTTACCTCTTCCACCATTTCTTTCTGCATTGCTATCTGATTGTTTGAACCTTCTTCCGGTAATGCCAGGACTTCGTGAATGCTGGATGGAAAGATATACAGGTTGCTGTGTAACTCCTCCGCTATCCGGGTTAGTGCCGCTACATTCAAGAGCATACTGGCACCAAGCCTTTTGTCGTTCGTTGTCAGGATATACATGGGAATCTCCACTCCCGGAGGAAGTTCCAGTCCCTCCTCTTGTGCTAGCAGATCACTCAGTTTGCAGCAGACTTCTTCTTTCATCGTGTTCTCCAAGGCAATGTCAAACATTTCCTCCTCGGAAACTCCCCAGATTTGCAATAATCTGTTTGATACACTGATGAAGCCTGATCCTCTCACGGGCGTTGTTTCGCTTCTGATACACGCGGTGACTGCCAGATCAAGGATCCGCTTATGAGGTCTGCTGGATAAAGTTTCCTTGTTTGCCTCATAATTACATAGTGCAACTCTCAGATGTTCCTTCGCCCTGTCATATTCATAGACATTTCTTTGTAGCTCCTCATCGTCTATTTCATAGCAGGATCTGATATCCTCCAGAATGTAATCTATCATCTCCTCAATCTCTTCATTGGTCCCCTGAAATTTCTGATAGAAATTATCTACATATACCATAGGACCTCCTATGTTGCCTTTTAACAATATAGAAATTCCATGTAATATCGTTCCATTATTCTTATTTACGTCTACCGGGGATACCTCATATCCTGCTATGAAATAG
>OMGW01000888.1_pt1 | contig 10791 bp, 7 predicted proteins | sample 1646131 | NCBI WGS metagenome assembly OMGW01 (sample SAMN05578588, study PRJEB25193) | human gut metagenome | biome: Human Microbiome; feature: human-associated habitat; material: feces | host: Homo sapiens | place: USA:Birmingham
GCTCTTCCGATCTGGTTGCGACTTTGCTTAGCGGGCTGACAAAGACACAGGCAATCATAGCGGGTGTAGCCACTGTGACAGCAGTTGGCGGTGTCGGAACAGGAGGATATTTTTTATATGACCATTTTCATCAGCCGGAACCAATTGTGGCAGATGTTGTGATAAGTACAGAGGTGGCAGAGGAAGAGGAGCCGACGGAAGAAGTTGTGGCAGTCGAAGAAGTTGTCACAGAAGAGACAGAGGCGGCAGAACCGGAAACCGTCACATTGGTTGGAAGTTCTATTGAGAAGGATTTAAAAATCAAGATTCAGGATTCTTCTTCAAAGAATGTGAAAGGACAGCCTTTTGAGATTACAATCAAGGCAGACAAGAAGAAGGCAAAAGCAGCTACATATTCGGATGACGATAAAGACGGTATCATTTACATAAAGAGTATTGAAGCTGGAAAATATGATGTCTCTTTGAATGAGATCGATGGATATATTTCAAAAGAGAATTCTTACAAATTAACGGTTAAGGATAAGATTGAATACACCAAGGTAGATGTCAAAGATGAGATTAAATCCGCAGCAGAAGTAGCACCGGCAGAGGATGCAGAGGTAGACAATGTTGAGGTGGAGGCTGTTATTCAGGATACAGTGGAAACAGTTGACAGCACCTGCACACCATCCAAAGTCGGAGCAGGAGATGTGGATACTTCCAACTTCCCTACTGCTTCCGTTGGTGGATCAACAAAAGTGGACATTGCACAGGCAGCAGTGACGGCTTCCGCAAAACGTGTGGGATACCATGCTACAGGAAATGAAGGAGAAACTGTTCCGTCAACTGCAACAAAGGAACCAAAATCATCAGAAACAACAGCACCAAAATCATCGGAAACGACAACACCGAGTGAAGGCAGTTCGGAAACTACTGGCGGTCAGGGAACTGGCGGTGATCAGAATTCTGGTTCTGGAAATAGTGGAAATGGTGAGAGTACAGGTAATCAGAATGGAACACCTGGAGACAAAACAGATGGTACAGAGACAAAGCCGGATGATACGAAACCAGATAAATATGAAATTACCATTGTCCATATGTTTTATAAAAACGATGGAAAAACAAAAGCAGACAAAGCAGATGAAAAAGAGACAGTAACTGTTGCAAAGGATGCGAAAACGGTGTCATCTGCAAAAACATACGACGGATATAAAGCTTCCAATGGTACAACCTTTACCATTCAGGATGGTGCGGAATATAACGTTAAATGGGTTGCAACAGCAGCAGATAAGGTTACTTATAAGGTAACACATAATTTCTTCCAGGCTGATGGAAAGACAAAAGCGGAAGAATCCAAAAGTGAAGATATCACAGTAGATGCTACGGCTACTGAGATACAAGCATCTTCTTATGAGGCACAGGGATATAAACTGGCAGAAGGTTCCACGAAGATCAAAGTGGCAGCAGGCACAACAGCATACACACTAAAATGGGTAAAAGCTGCAGCCGCAGCCAGCGCATCCGTCACAGCACCACAGACGGCAACTTTATATAACAGCACCATTAACAATGCAAATGCAATTGGTCTCACAGCAACATTGACAGACGCGGGCAATATTATCACAAATATTACATGGGCTAGCAGCAACGAAAAAGTTGTAAAAGTATCCAATGGAGCAAAAACAGGATGTACATTAACCGCAGTTGGAAAAGGAAGTGCAACTGTTACAGGTACGATCACATACTTATCAAAACCGGGCGATACAAAGACAACCGCAAATGACAAGAAAATCACATGTACAGTTACAGTCAATGATTTTACTGGAAATACAACAACCCAGTTAAAAGATAAATCCGGCAGATTACTTTACAAAGATTCCGAGTGCAAAAAACCTGCAACCGTAGCAGATTACAATGCAAACGGAACTTACTACACCGAGCCGGTTTACACTGGATGGCAGACCATTGATGGAAAAGTATATTACTATACCAGCAACCATCAGCGTGTAACAGGAAGTCAGGTGATCAGCGGTATCTCTTACAACTTCGGAAGTGATGGAGCATTACAGCAGGGTTCCGGAAAGAACGGTATTGATGTATCCAGCCATCAGGGAAATATTGACTGGGCATCTGTAAAGGCGGCAGGTATCAATTTTGCAATTATCCGTGTCGGTTACCGCGGATCACAGACAGGAGCATTAGTAGAGGATTCCTGCTTCAAGAAAAATATTCAGGGTGCAACTGCAAACGGCATTAACGTTGGTGTTTACTTCTTTACACAGGCTACAACTGAGGCAGAGGCTGTTGAGGAGGCAAGTATGGCATTGACATTATGCTCCGGCTACAATCTTTCTTACCCGATCTTTGTTGATACAGAGAACGGAAGCGGAGCAGCCCGTGCCAACGGATTAGATAAAGGCACCAGAACAGCATGCGTGGCTGCGTTCTGTAAGACCATTGCAAACGGTGGAAGAAAAGCAGGTGTTTACGCAAGCAAGAGCTGGTACAATAATAAAATTGATGCATCTGCATTCAGTAACTACTTTATCTGGGTTGCACAGTACAACACAACCTGCAATTACAAAGGAAAATATAACATGTGGCAGTACTCATCTAAGGGAAGTGTTCCTGGAATCAAGGGAAATGTCGATGTAAATATTGCATATTAATTCATGGATTTTAAAAGGACGACCGGTATCTGTTCAGATACCGGTTGTTTTGCACATAACAATCGATAAGGGGAACAGGTTTGCTATATTATAATAAGAAAGAGTATCCAAAACAGATATGGGTGTCGCAGATACCGGAGCGGGAAGTTTCTTTGTTAAGGGAAAATCTTGCCGAAATAAAACAAACTACATTTGTATTAATGCAAAAAGAGGAAGCCTGTCATCAACTGTCAGAGCAGCGGAGCAGAGATATCATTTTTCTATCTTCGAACCAGTCTCTCTTAGACCTTGCCAGAGATGTGGATGTTCCGGCGATTGCCTATCAGATGCCGGAAACGGATACATTTCTTCATGCCGATATGGTCGTTGAGGGGTTCGAGGAAGTCGATATGACGTTTTTGCAGCGTGTGTATGAGAGACATTTCAACATTCCATGGACGATTTTGGAGACGAAACGCTGTATTGTGAGAGAATTGAAGCTCTCTGATCTGGATGATCTTTTTTCCATGTATGCAGAACCCGGAATGACCGATTATATGGAGGGGTTATATGAATATGAGGAAGAGCTGGTATATCAGAAAGCCTATATCGAAAATATGTATCGTTTTTACGGATATGGAATGTGGCTCGTTTTTGAGAAAAAAACGGGTACGCTGATCGGCAGGGCTGGTGTGGAACATCGGGAAGAGTTAAATGGAGATATGGAATTGGGTTATGCAATCCGGACATCCTTTCAACATCAGGGTTATGCCTATGAAGTCTGTCAGGCGATCATGCAATATGCAGGAGAGGAGCTGCAGGTACATCTCTTGCACTGTCTGATTCAAAAAGAAAATGCTCTTTCTGAAAAACTCGCCATAAAATTAGGTTTTTCATATTGCGGTGACCGGGAAATAGACGGCGTCCTGATGTCAGATTATCAGATAGAATGGTGATGGAAGCCGGATGCAAAGTTTAAGCGTTGATTTTTGATAGAAAATAAAATATAATCATATATTATACACAAAAGCATAGATAAAGTGGGTGATCTACATGGCAGAACTTTCATCAGAAGAATTAGAGAAAATCGTAAAAGAAGAGGACAATAGTATCAAACCAATGAAGGAGTTTGAGAGTCCCGAAAAATTATATCAGGAATTGATCGCCAGTGTCCGTAAGTATCATCCATCTACGGATATCAGTCTGATAGAGAAGGCATACAACATTGCATACGAGGCACATAAGGGGCAGGTAAGAAAATCGGGAGAACCGTATATCATCCATCCATTGTGCGTTGCGATTATTTTAGCAGAGTTAGAGCTTGATAAGGAGACGATCGTAGCGGGACTTTTGCATGATGTGGTGGAAGATACCGTTATGACCGATGAGGAGATCAGGCAGGAGTTTGGTGCAGAGGTTGCACTGCTGGTAGATGGTGTCACAAAATTAGGGCAGTTGTCCTACGATGCGGATAAGGTGGAAGTTCAGGCAGAGAATTTAAGAAAAATGTTCCTTGCCATGGCAAAGGATATCCGTGTGATACTGATCAAACTGGCAGACCGCCTACATAATATGCGGACATTGAAATACATGACACCGGAGAAACAGAAGGAAAAAGCGCGCGAGACAATGGATATCTATGCGCCGATCGCCCAGCGCCTTGGTATTTCCAAAATTAAGATCGAATTAGACGATCTGTCTTTAAAATATTTAGAGCCGGAAGCATACTATGATCTGGTTCATCAGATCGCCCAGAGAAAAAGTGTCAGGGATGATTATGTCCAGAGCCTTGTGGAAGAGGTAAAAAAACATATCCACGAAGCCGGAATTCCGGCGCAGATCGATGGACGGGCAAAGCATTTTTTCAGTATTTATAAGAAAATGAAGAATCAGGATAAAACGCTGGATCAGATTTATGATCTGTTTGCGATCCGTATTATTGTGGATTCCGTAAAAGACTGTTATGCGGCACTTGGTGTCATCCATGAGATGTATAAACCGATCCCTGGCCGGTTCAAAGATTACATTGCCATGCCAAAACCGAACATGTATCAGTCACTTCACACGACATTGATCGGACCGACCGGACAGCCGTTCGAGATCCAGATCCGTACCTATGAGATGCACCGCACTGCTGAGTACGGTATCGCCGCTCACTGGAAATACAAAGAGGCAAGCAATAATGGCGGTGCTGCAGCACCAATGACCGTTACAGAGGAAGAGAAGTTAAGCTGGCTGAGACAGATTTTAGAGTGGCAGAGGGATATGTCCGATAACAAGGAGTTTATGAGCCTGTTAAAAAGTGATCTTGACCTGTTTTCGGATACGGTTTTCTGCTTCACACCGACAGGAGATGTAAAAAACCTGCCAAACGGTTCTACGCCAATTGATTTTGCGTACAGCATCCATTCGGCGGTCGGAAACAAAATGATCGGAGCCAAAGTCAACGGAAAGCTTGTTCCGATTGATTATGTGATCCAGAATGGTGACAGGATCGAGGTATTGACTTCTCAGAATTCCAAGGGACCAAGCCGTGACTGGCTGAATATTGTAAAGAGCACGCAGGCAAAGAATAAGATCAATCAGTGGTTCCGAAGTGAATTGAAGGAAGAAAATATCATAAAAGGAAAAGAGCTGCTTGCATCCTGTTGTAAATCAAAAGGGATCAACCTTTCCGATATCAACAGACCAGAGTATCAGGATAAAATCATGCGCAAGTATGGTTTTCACGACTGGAATTCCTGCCTTGCAACCGTTGGTCATGGCGGTTTAAAAGAAGGTCAGATCGTAAACCGTATGTACGAGGAATATAAGAAAGATCACCTTGCACGTATTACAGACGAGGAAGTTCTTGAGACGATCTCCGAAAATAAAGAAAAAGTCCCGGAGAAAAAATCAAAGAGCGGTATCATTGTAAAGGGACTTTATGACGTGGCAGTCCATTTTTCAAAATGCTGCAGTCCGGTTCCGGGGGACGAGATCGTAGGATTTGTGACAAGAGGGCGTGGTGTTTCCATTCACCGGACGGATTGCATCAACATCATCAATCTTTCAGATATGGAGAGAGAACGTCTCATCGATGCAGAGTGGCAGCATGATGAAGAATCCGGCAGTTCCGGTCTTTATCTGGCAGAGATCAAAGTATTCTGCAATAACCGTACGGGGCTTCTCGTTGATATCACAAGAGCCTTTACAGAGCGTGAGATTGATATCAATGCGATCCATTCCAAGACGAGTAAGCAGGGAATCGCAACCATTGATATTTCATTTAACACAAAAGGAAAAGCAGAGCTGACGAGCGTGATCGACAAGCTTCGTCAGATAGACAGTATTATTGATATTGAGAGAACCACCGGCTGATCTGGCTCAGGTGGTTTCTTTCATCTTTTTATGGAGGAAGAGAAATATGGCACCATTAAGTATACAGATATATGTAGTAGGTCCGGTACAGACCAATTGCTATTTTGCAATCAATGATGATACAAAAGAAGTACTGATCATTGATCCGGGTGCAAGTGCAAAACAGCTTGCAGAGAAAGTGAAAGAGCAGGGATTGAAACCTGTGGCAATTCTTCTGACACATGGACATTTTGACCATGCGACAGGGGCAGGGGAGCTGGCGCAGCTTTTGCATATAAAAATATACGCGCAGGAAAAAGAAAAAGAGACACTGGAAAATCCGCAGCTGAATCTGAGCGGATGGCAGGGAAGCGAGCTTGTGTTCTATGCCGATGAATATTTAAAAGATGAGCAGGAAATAGATCTTGCAGGATTTCATATACGGGTATTTTTAACACCGGGACATACGGTGGGAGGCTGCTGCTATTATCTTCCATATCAGAACACGTTATTCAGCGGGGACAGCCTCTTCCAGACTTCTATTGGAAGGACTGATTTCCCGAAGGGGAGTGCATCCCAGCTGATCCATGCGATCCGGGAAAAACTCATGCCGCTTCCTGATGAGACCGCCGTGTATACAGGGCATGGAGATATGACAACGATCGGAACAGAGCGGATGTACAATCCGTATTTATAACAGACTGACTATGAAAAAATATCGTCTGTAAAGAAGATTTTCATCAAAATAGGAAACACAGCCAGAAAAGGAAAACAATATGATATTAGCAAAGTTAAGCAAGCCGGAATTTGAGTATGATATCCATTCGCTCATCAAAGCATTTTTCCAGGAGGAAAATGTGAGTGCAACGGCAGAAGATAAAAAATATGAGGAAGAGATCACCTTACAGTTTCAGGTGGAGTATGATCCACAGCAGATAAAAATTGAGTGGAAGGAAAATGGTCAGGAAAGTCATGACCGAAGTTTTCCGGTAGATTTTTCAGACCGCACGGAAACGAAAAACGAACTGAAACAGAATTTTTATCAGATATTATCAGAGATCACGGGCAAAAAGCTTCCGTGGGGGACTCTGACAGGAATCCGGCCAACGAAAATCCCGATGAAATTTTTAGAGGAAGGAAAAACGGAGGCAGAGATCAGAGCCTACATGCAAAAAACATATTTTGCATCCGATGAGAAAATCGATCTTTCCATTGATATCGCAGAGCGTGAGCTTGAAATCTTAAAAAAAATCGATTACGAGAACGGCTACAGTCTTTATATCGGAATCCCATTCTGTCCGACAACCTGCCTGTATTGTTCGTTTACATCCTACCCATTAGTGAGCTGGAGACAGAAAGTGGACAGCTATCTGGATGCCTTGGAAAAAGAACTGGATTATGTAGCAGTAAAATTTGGGAAAAAACATCTGAATTCCATTTACATAGGAGGGGGCACACCGACAACACTGGAGCCATATCAGCTTGACCGGCTGATCCGTAAAATCCGATGCAGCTTTGATCTGTCATACTGTCTGGAGTTTACAGTGGAAGCCGGACGTCCGGACAGCATCACAAGAGAAAAATTAGAAACGTTAAAAAAATGGGACATCACAAGAATTTCCATCAATCCGCAGACGATGAAAGATGAGACATTAAAAATCATCGGGCGCAGACATACCGTGGCACAGACCGTGGAGAGTTTTCAGCTTGCGAGAGAGCTTGGATTCGATGATATTAACATGGATCTTATCATGGGACTGCCGGAGGAAAGCCTTGAGGATGTCAGGGATACCTTAGAGCAGGTAAAAGCGTTAAAACCGGATAATCTTACCGTGCATTCACTTGCATTAAAGAGGGCGGCACGGCTTAATATGTTTAAGGAAGATTATAAAGATTACAAGATGGTCAACACCACAGAGCATATGAACCTCACCGCAGAATATGCAAAGAAGATGGGATTAGAACCATATTATCTGTATCGGCAGAAGAGCATGGCTGGCAATCTGGAAAATGTCGGTTACGCAAGTCCGGGGAAAGCAGGAATTTATAACATTCTGATCATGGAGGAAAAACAGACCATCGTGGCGTGCGGAGCGGGAGCTTCAACGAAACGTGTCTGGAATGAGCCAAATCCGGACGGCACTCATCGGATCGAAAGATGCGAGAATGTCAAGGATGTAGCGCAGTATATCGAGAGAATTGATGAGATGATTGAGCGGAAGCAGAAACTTTTTGCAGAAGAATAAAAGGGTTTTTCTTCCTGAAATAGTACATCAAAAAATTACCCAATAATACTGAATAACCTATGAGATGTATTGAAACAACCTAATAACTGTGCCTTAAAGGACGAATTCATTTTAGAAGATGAGTTCGTCCTTTTCTCATATATTCCAAAATGACGGTAGAACTGTTCACAAGTTTTATGGTAAAATTTGAATACAAATTGAGCAACAAATCTGGGAAAACATAATCATCAATGTGTAAAATGTGATAGTCATGAGGAAAAAACGAGAATCACCGAAAGGATGTGGGAGGCATTGTGCGGGAAGAGAATCAAACAACCAGTAGCCTTGGATGTATTATTTGTTCTAATGTTTATTGGTGGATGTTTTTTTGTGAAAGCCAATCAGGCAAAGGAATTTGAGAAAAACGATTATGGGGTGTTTTTAAATGCGGACGCCTCATCTTTGGAACGATTTAAAATGTATGAAACGATTGTAATTGATGCACAGTATTTTACAAAAAGGGATATTGAATTGCTCCATCAAAATGGAACAGTCGTATATACATATCTAAATATTGGGTCGATTGAAAACTTCAGGGAGTACTATACAACCTATGCGGAACTGGCAATCGGTGAGTATGAGCATTGGGAGGAAGAACAATGGGTGGATGTAGCAAACCCAGACTGGCAGAAGTTTATAGGACAGCTTTCTCAGGAATCCGTATGGAGCGGCATCGATTTTGATAAAGGAACATTTCATGAGCAAATGAGCGAGACGAGGGATTATTTCTGCAAATATTTGGAAGCGTGCAAAGCAGATGGAATGGAAGTATATCTGTTGGAATATACAACGAACCCAAAACTAATCCAAAAAATAAAAGAATACTGCAAGGAGCAAGACTTCCATTTTTATATTTCCAGTTCCCTTGAACTTAGATAATGAGTGCTGGGAAATACGAAAAGTATGCGGTTGCTTTTTCTGGAACGGGATAATGTTATTGCTCTTATTTGATTGACAAAAATTAGATAGGTTTTATAATTGATATTAAGAATTGTTCCTAATAATGAGCTGGATAGAAACAACTAAAAAATAGAAGAAAAAGGGTAAGATTTGTTTGAGATGAAACCAGAGTATTATATTGGAATAAAAATGATTGATGAACAACATAAACAGTTGTTTAAATATGCGGATGAAGCATATAGCAGATTATGAAGATTTTGACATACCTTACGGAATGGTTAGTAAATCATATTTTGTATGTTGATGGACAGATTCCATAGGAATGATGTCATATATAGGAGTTTATGAAAGAGATTTATGGATGAAAAACAGTTAAGCATAGATATCGTTGGTTTGGCAGGAGGTTCCTTTATTTGCAAGGATTATTCATCTTGCGGATGTAATAGATGCGATTGCTAACAACATAAAATTTAGACAGGAAAAATGGGATAAATGTTGTGAATTTCTTGTAAAACAAAAAGGATTATTATTTGATGATGAGTGTGTAGAAGCCTTTTTTGAAATGATATCAAAAGAAACATTTGTTTCGTTAGAGGATGGATCTTTTGAGTCAAAGTTATGGGAGATCGTTCCAAGAAAAAAACAGATGTTTGATTGGAATACTTGTAAAAATATTGCAGATTTCTTTGCGGATATTGTTGATTATAAATTTCCCTTTACAAGTAGACGCTCTATTGGTGTTGCAGAAAAGGCTGCGCAGTTTGCAAAGTATATTGGATATGATGTTTCAGATATCGAAAAAATGTATCTGGCGGGAGCATTGCATGATATCGGAAAAATGGCGGTCGGTAATGAAATATTAGAAAAACCGGATAAACTTACGGATGAAGAATTTGATAAAATGAAAAACCATGTGGGCTACACATATCTTATATTGTCACAAGTAGATGGTTTTGAAGATATACGAGATTGGGCTGCATTACATCATGAAAAACTAAATGGGAAAGGGTATCCATTTGGAAAAACTGCAGATGAATTAAATGAACAAGAACGAATTATGGCATGTGTTGATATTTATCAGGCGCTTACGGAAGAACGTCCATATAAGAAAGGAATGTCGCATGAAAAAACATGTGATATACTTGATGAAATGGCAGAAAAAGGTTTTGTGGATGCAGATATTTCACGTAAAATGAGAGATTGTTTTCATTAGCATAGTATGAATGTTATAAAAGGTGTATGTCGAAAACATTATAGACATATGCTTTTTATGGGACTATTATATAAGAAAAGCGAGAAAGGATGTGTCAAGGTAATGGAAGAATTATCGTGATACATCCTTTTGCATTTGGATTGATTTTTTTTATTCCCTGCTTGTCGAAAGTGATGGATGGAATGTATAATATTGTTAATGATTCAGATATATTTATTTTGGAAAAAGTTTAATCAATTTGGAGGTATAAAATGAAAGCACATAAGTATTGGTCAATGGGAGCGTTAATTACTATGATTGGAACTTTTTATACAGGATATAAAGGGTTAAAAGCAGCACACAAATACTTTGCGTCTGGCTCTCTGATATGCTTGATTATGGCAGTCTATTCTGGTCATAAAATGATTTCTGGCAATAAGAGGACAAG
>OMGW01000894.1_pt1 | contig 10770 bp, 6 predicted proteins | sample 1646131 | NCBI WGS metagenome assembly OMGW01 (sample SAMN05578588, study PRJEB25193) | human gut metagenome | biome: Human Microbiome; feature: human-associated habitat; material: feces | host: Homo sapiens | place: USA:Birmingham
ACAGTGGCTGGCTCGACATTCGGATCTTGAGGTATGAGCTTTCCGTGAATGGCAAGGTCGAGAATTTTGCTTTTTGTTAGTTCAATGGTGGTCTGTAAATCGGCTTTGTCTTGTTCTATTTGGTCAATTAAAGTAAACCACTTTTTTATTTCTGCAATTATACGTTGTTGTTCAGCTAATGGAGGTAAAACAATTGGAATCTTATTCAAATTATCTTGTGACAACTTGGGTTGGGCTGACCCCGTAATATAATCGTCCAGTTTCATTGAGTTGATAACAATTGCGATAAAGTCAAGTAAGTTTTTATCTGTAGCATCCAACACATGAGCATGATTATTGACCCAATATCTTCCTTCTGCGAAGAATGCATTATTTTTACTTCTTGATAATAAATTAGCACCATCTTCTCCTATAAGAAGCAATCTTTCATCAAAAAGATAACTATCCACTTTATCTATTACCCCTGCTGCACCGTAATAATCATAAATTTTACTCGTTTGCTTGCTACGTATCACTGACGAGACAGGTTTCCTTTCACCGTCACGATTAATCAGAAGTTCTCCTATATCTGTCAAACACCATCCATCTGGTAATACGTTCTCATAATGGGGCGTATCGGAAGGAAAAAAGGAGAGAAAAAATCCTCTCCTTAACTCTAAACCATGTATTAGACATTTAAGTTTTTCATCGGCAATCCATAATTGTTTTGGTTGAAAATTTATATGCAGCATATTCACATTCATACTAATCAGCCTTCTTCATTCTAATGGTACAAGTTACATTTGATAAATAAAATAAGAAACAAAGCACTTATTCTGCATTTATCCGATAAATAACCATCGGAAACAATGCTGTCATTGCAGCAGGTTTGATCGTGACAAGAGAGGTTCCGGCAAATACGGTTGTGGGCGGTGTGCCTGTCAGTCATATCCGTAATATCAAGGAATAAAGAAAGGAGATAACCAATAGAAAGTTATAAGCAAATATGCCCTCATGCTCTCACTAAGAAGTTAACATATTGATAATGAATACTGAATGAATGATGGTAGCATATTTTTGAAGAAACAATTTGCCCTCATGCTCTCACTGTTTAATTATACTGATTACTATATAATGTGTTTATATTCAATGTGATATAGCTGAATTCGTTTCAAAATCACTCAGGTGAGAAAAGAGTCTATTTTGCCGTTTTAGGTGAAGAAAAGTGGCATAATGCCTACAAGATCTCTTTTATATACACGAATCTTATCATATTTTGCTAGGAGAAACAACGGTAACTACTACATTTTAGGGAGTTCTTGATAGTTTATATAGAGATCATTATATGATAATCGGGCATTCATATTGCAGTTCTTTACTATTATAAATTGCTTAATCACAGTTGTGATTAGAGTTAATCACTATCGTGATTAATTTTAGTCACAAAGGTGATTAAACTTAGTCACAGTTGTGGTTAAGTAATTTCAAATAATAGAAAAAACAAATAGCAAAGTACGATGAGTAGAACTTATCAGCATGAAAATGTAATCGGATGCTTATAAAATAGAGTACACTGTGATGAAAAAGCTCAAAATGCGATGGTTGACAAACTTTTGAAAAAGACTTTGTATGTGTTTATGTTGTTGATTATCAGATATATATACTCTTTTTATTTGTTCTGTAGAATGAGGGCAAAGATACTTTTTGAAATATGCTATCATCATTCATTCAGTATTCATTATCAATATGTTAACTTCTTAGTGAGGGCATGAGGGCATAATTGCTTATAACTTTCTATTAATATTGGTGTTATGTTGAGTCGATTTATTGTGAAATACAGAAGTGTTTTTAATGCTTGTTGTAGCAATTATTAAAAATAATCGCTAAGAAACGTTTTTCCTATTTAAGAAATTATTATATTTGTACCGACTATTCTACTATGGCGTAGTAGAACGTTACATATTTTAAGAAGCGTTATTGAAATTATCTTCTATCGTCAAACTTCGCAACTTTGATAAAGGTCTGAAGATGATAACAACAACGCTCACGTCTGTGTTATATACCTGCCATTACTGTGGCATCTATATATCTAATGGCGTGGGTGGCTGTTGTTTATCTAGGTACAAGGCAATGCGAAGGCCCGACGATAGGATAAACAAGATACAGCCCTCACGCTTTTTTATTGTTAACCGCCGAACAGAGGAGGGGGAGTTAGGCAAAGTCTTTTGACAAGATAGACTGATCTAACATTTACAGACGTATGAAAACAACACTGCAAGCGGGAATGCGAATCCTTATTTCCCGTTATCTGTCAAGTCGAGGTTGCGGAGACACAGTATATGTCACCGGACCGCCAGGAATCTTCTGCCCACAGACGGCAATTATAGCATCTTTCTATAAAAAATATTCTATGGTATATAATTGGGGCGTATAATGTCTGAACAGAATCATTGAAAAATTATAATCTAAATTTATTGTACGGAAATTATGGAAACAAACAATATGGAAATGTATGAGGCTCCTAAAGTGGAGATTATCGAAGTAGAAGTGGAAAAAGGATTTGCAGTAAGTGGTGGAACAGAAGACTATGACCAACATCCTTGGTAATTGAAATAAATAATTTAAAAACATACACGTATGAAAAAGATATTGTTCACATCTTTGGCTGTTCTTGGATTAGGAATAACCGGTTGTTCCAATGAAGATTTGGGCGTGGCGAAAAGTGGCGTTGATGAAGTATGTGCCACTATGGGAGATGCTGAATCGCGTACTGCTATGAATGGCAATTCTGTCGTTTGGAGTACAGGTGACGAGATTGGCATTTTTGTAACGAATGGAAGTTCTTCTACATATACTAACACTAATTATTCATTATCCAGTGGAGCCGGGACCAAGAACGCAGGGTTCTCAGGAGTACTGGAAGGTGAGAATCCTGTAAAGAAAGCTGCTTTTTATCCTTATGGCAGCGATGCTTCTTATGATGGAAGTAAAATATCATTAACGTTGAAGGATACCTATAATTATAAGGAAGGAGAAAACAGCAGTGCTCTTATGGCTTGCCAAATAAATGAGAGCGCACAGAATGTCCTGGCATTTAAAAATGCAGGTGCCCTGATGAGCGTAACTGTCAATAATATCCCGAAGGACTATATTTGGGCGAAATTGACTTCTATGACCGCTCAAGGAAAAACTACTGTTCCAGCCATTGCTGGAAATGCACAAATAACATTCTCCAAAGGTATACCTACATTGACAACCACAGAAACGTCAAATTCCTCTTCCATAACTATAAACTTTGCTGCCAGCAGTGACGTCGTGACCAGTAAAACATTCTATTTCCCGTTGCCTGTAGCCGAGTATCCTGCCTTGGAACTTTCCATTGGTAATGGCGCTACAAGCCAGGTCTTAAAGACAAAAGCTTTAGATGCTAAACGTAACGAACGTTATACCACAACTATAACGTTGGACGAAGTATCCGGAAGTGTACCGACAACAGTTGAAAGTGTATCAGCGGTAGCCGATGCTTTAGCAACAACTAATTCGGTTTCTGTGACTGATGTGGCTCTAACTGAAACCAGTCCTACAGTTTCAATACCGAAAAAAAATACACCGGCAGAAAATGTCAGCATATCCTTTGAAAATATTTCTACTACTGCTACTGTTGCTATAAAAGAAGCGAGCACTGGCGCTAGTGGTAATTCAGCACCTGAAAACGTGTTGGTATCTGTACCGCAATTAGATACTGCGCCTAAATTTGAGATAGATCTGCCTTCTTCTACCGTAACTTTGGCTGCCAATGGCGAAACAGCTACTTATGATGAAGTAACGGCAACTACTGCTGCAAATACATTGGTTCTTGATAAAGGGATTACGGTTAATACATTGAAGGTAAAAGCCGGTAATGTAAGAGTGAAGAGTGGTGCCAAAGTAACAGCCATCAGTCGTGAAAGCGGTAACACTTCAACTGTCATTATTTATAAAGAAGAGGGGGCTGAATTACCCAATCTGTCCGGTAATGACGCATTTGAAGTAGTTGATGCTGCCGTAGCCGACTTGCAAAATGTCGCAAAAAATGGTGGAACTTATACTCTTGCCACAGACTTGACGGGAGATTTTACTATTTCCGCAACAAAGGAAGTTATCATCAATTTGAACGGTCATAAAATTACCAACAAATCTGGTGATACATTTACCGTAAACAAGGATAGTAAACTGACAATCAACGGAAATGGTACAGTGGATAATGTAAGTCACGGGAAAGCTTGTATCTATAATAACGGTACAGTAATTCTTAATGGCGGAACCTATATTAGAAGTAAGGAAAACGGTCAGAATTCAGAAAGTTCAGGTGGTAACAGCTATTATAATATTCTGAATCATGGCGAGATGACGATTAATCCAAATGTGGAGATATCGCAAAACGGGCATTATTCTTCGATGATAGCCAATGGGTATTATGATTATACCAATACGAATCCGCGAAATGGATATGTAAGTGGTACCAATCATCAGAATCCTTCACTTATCATAAACGGTGGTACATTTGCCGGAGGTCTTAATACCATTAAAAATGATGATGGAGCCCAGCTTGTCATCAACGACGGTACGTTCACCAATATGTCTCAGGCAACCGTACAGAATCATCATGTGGCTGAAATCAAAGGAGGTACATTCAATACGACTGGTTCCGCTCAGTATGTGGTGGATAATGAAGGTCATAATGGTGCAGCCAATGACTTGGGACAGATGACTATCAGTGGTGGAACACTGAATGGCAAGATCTATGTGGTTGGTGCAGGTGCATCGCTGGCTGTTACCGGTGGTACTTTTTCCGATCCGTCCGCACTTTTATACTTAAGCGGTAATGCTAACGTGAAGATACGTTTGAATGGAGACGCTACTTGTAATGGCTTTAAAACGCAAAGTGGACAATCTGTAGAATTGGACTTGAACAACCATGTGCTTACACTTGCTAAACCGACCGTTGGCTCGGCTGGCACAGAAACGAACAGTTGTCAATTGTTGAAAGGTTCTACCGTTACTATGAAAAACGGAACACTGGCAAGTGATAATGATAAAATTATGATTCAGAACTACTGTAATTTGACGTTGGATGCTATGACAGTGAAGGGGCTAAATGCCTTATATGTATTGAGTAACAATTGTGGTAATATTTTGATTAGCAATACTACGATTAATGCCGGAATTGGTGCATATGCATTTGATGTTTGCGGCTATTCAACCTACACTGACGGAGTTAAAGTAACTGTTAAAGGTACTAGTATTATTAATGGTAACGTGGAATTATCAAAAAGTACCGGAAACACCGAACCTATGGAATTGAATATTGAGGGTGGTACTTTTAACGGCAATTTGGTTGTTGATTCATCGATAACAAATGCTTCTTCTATCATTAACGTGACTGGTACTCCTTCTTTTAAAGGAACCGGTTGGGATAGTTATAAAAAATAAGAGAATTATTTGCTATCATGTTATTAGTCATGGCAGAAAGTGAAAGAAGGTCGTCCTGTTTCGAAAGGTCGGGCGGCTTTCTTTTTTTAAGATTAGAAGATTATGAAACTTAATCCCCATTTCAAACTCCGCTCCATAGCCGGAGAAACAATAATTGTGAACCAAGGTGTTCCCGATACTGATTTGACCCGTATTATTTCCTTTAATTTTTCCGCTTGCTTACTTTGGAAACGACTTTCGGGAAAGGATTTCACTTTACAAGAGGCAGCCTTGGTGTTGGTGGAATCTTATCATATTCCTCAAGAGCAGGCCGAAAGAGATGTGGTGATTTGGGCAGATGCACTAAAAAAATGTTCAGCCTTACTTGATTGATATAACAATGGATATAATACTCGATAAACCGGAGCAAATGCTATTTGCCTTGCTCCGATCCGCGTTGAACAGCACAAAGCCGGTTAGTGAAATCCTTTTTACCGATATATCTTCTGCCCTTTGGCAGGCGTGTTACAAACTAGCTTGCACTCAGGGAGTGATGGCTTTGGCATGGGACGGAATACAAACCCTGCCGGCCTGTTTGCAACCTCCGAAGGCTTTGAAGTTAAACTGGGCGATGGCGGTAGAGAACTATGAAAAACGCTACCGGCGGTACTGCCATACCATAGCCGAACTTTCAGCTTTTTATAAAATACATGGCATTACCACGGTCCAGTTGAAAGGAGTGGGTCTCTCCACCTATTATCCTATTCCTTCGCACAGGGAAGGGGGAGATATAGACATCTTCACTTATTCGGCAGACCATTCCCGGAAAAGTGATGCCGAGGCCAACCGGCTGGCAGACCGGTTAATGGAAGAAAAAGGAATAGAGGTAGACCTTGAACACTCCGAAAAGCATAGTGTGTTTTACTATAAAGGTATTCCGATAGAGAATCATAAAACCTTCATTAATTCGGAAACATACCATATAGCGGTGAAGATGGATAAGCTCCTTCAAGAACTGCTACAACCCGTATCGGCGGAATTGGACGGAAAATACCCCATTTTCATTCCATCTTCCACTTTTAATACTGTATTTCTCGCTTTTCATGCCGCCCAGCATTATGCACGCGGCCTGGCACTTCATCATCTTTGCGACTGGGCTTGCCTGCTGAATAGATACGGCCTGCATATTCCTGAGGAAGTGACGGATATTCGTTTTAGAAATATGATGCTGGCAATGACTCACCTTTGTAATGATTATTTAGGAACTTCCGTTCCTGTATATGGAGGAGAAGGATTGGCGGAGGAAATCTTGCGGGAAATCATCCGGCCACCCTATACGATGTCAGTTCCGGCGAAGAATAAATGGGGCATTCTGGTTTATAAAACCAAACGTATGCTGCATACTCATCGTGCGTGCAACAGCGTGTTGCGCATTTCACTGTGCAAATGGGTTGGAATTTCTATTCTGTTGCATCTGCGTTCTCCCCATACCATCTTCCAAACGGAACGAAAATAAGTGGTTTATGTTGAAAAGAATCTGCCGTTTGTTGTTGCCTGATGAAAGGAAAATGGGGATAAGGGTGGTTTGTGCCGTATTTCTTTGCGCATTACTTGACTTTGCCGGACTCGCTGCCCTGTTGCCTGTCTTGTTTTTTCTGTTGGATGACGGGAGGGATAAAGATGCCGCCCTGTTATTTTGTCTGGTGGCAATAGTCTTTATTTTGGTGAAAAACGCTTTGGTAGCGGGGCTTTCACGTTTTCAAAACCATTTTCTGATGTCTCTTTACCGTCGGCTCAGCTTTTCTCTCTTTACTTCTTACTATCAACGGGGATTATTGTTTATACGCAGCAGGGGGAGTATCCGGCTGGGCTATGAGGTAAACTATATTTGTTATGCTTTTTCTTTAAATCTTCTTTCCCCCTTGCTTCGCATGACAGGAGAACTGCTGCTTATTTTATGGGTGACGGCAGCTTTGTTGGTTTACGCTCCGTTGACGGTACTGATGCTGTATATTACCTTTCTGCCTTTTATGTTGATTTACGGATGGGGGATCAGGAAACCGATGCGCCGTTATGGTGAGCAGGAGCAGCAGGCTCGTCGTGAGCAGTCCCGGCTGGTCACGGAAACGATGAAAGGGTATGCCGAATTGGAACTGAATGCGGCGTTTCCTTTTTTTCAGCAGGCATTCGCCGAGAGGATAAGGAAAATCAGTGAGAGCCGTTTGAAACTGGAAATGATACAGCACCTTCCTTTTTGCCTTTCCGAAATGGCGGTCATATCGGGGCTGACCTTGCTCACCGTTTTCGGAACAGGGGATATCAAAGCGCTGGTAGGTGTCTTTGCTGTGGCGGCTTTCCGGCTGTTACCCGCTTTGCGCGGCATCTTAGGTGGTTGGACACAAGTACAGAATGCGGTCTATTCTCTGCGGATTATAGAGGAAGGGTTGGGGGATAAGGGGATAGAAGCAGTTTCTCCATCATGGGGGCAGGAAGCGTTTTCTTTTCAAAAAGAGATACGGGTAGAACACCTCACCTATGCTTATCCTGAAAGTAAAGAGGTTCTAAAGGATTTTTGTTGTACTATTCGTAAAGGGGAATATGTAGGTATCTGTGGTGAGAGTGGCGTGGGTAAATCTACCTTGTTTAATCTGCTTTTGGGATTTATCACTCCGGATAAAGGCGCTATTCGGATAGATGGCAGGCCGCTTGCCGATGTGCCGAGGCAGGAATGGCATCGCAAGGTGGGATATGTGCAACAGGAAGTGTTTGTGCTGGATGGGACCTTGGCGGAAAATATTGCTTTGGGATGCCGGTTTATAGATAAGGAACGGGTAGCGGAGATAGTGAGGCAGGTGAGATTGGATGCTTGGGTGGATGAATTGCCGCAAGGAATGGATACTCCTTTGGGTGAAGGGGGAGGAAGGCTTTCGGGAGGTCAGAAACAACGGGTAGGCATCGCCCGTGCTTTGTATAAGAAAGCGGAGGTGCTTCTACTGGATGAGGCTACTTCTGCATTGGATAATGAGACTGAACGGGCTGTCAATGAAATGCTTCTCAGTCTGATGAAGGAGTGTAGGGGGCTGACTGTTCTTACGATAGCCCATCGGGAAAGCTCGTTGGCATATTGTCATCGTGTAATCAGATTAAATGGAAAAGACAATGGATCGAATTTATAAAATAGGTGGCCACTGCTTCGCATTGCCGGACGAAAGGTTGATGGAGGCGGTGGATGGTATCAGCGGTTTCAAGCCTTTTGTTTGGCAACCGGATCTAGTTTCGGTAAAAGATGTATATGAGGGTGCTTGGTTGCCGGATTTTACTGTTTGGGAGGGAAACGGTTGGGGTTTTCCGGCTTTTCAGAGAAAGTCCTATGGGTTCGGATATGAAGATGTAACCGGTACTTTCGGTGTGAGTGGGGATAGTTTTTTGTTGGAACTGGCTCCGCAGGGAGAACCGTCGCTTTATCTCCGGACGATGGGTGAAACTGGGAAAGGTATCTGTTTATATGGTCATTATTCTCCCCGTCTTTTAAGATTTGCCTTATGGATGGGGTATGGCCTGATGACGGTACGGAAAGATACGGTTGCCTTGCATGGCAGTTGTATTGTTTATAAGGGGAAAGCGGTTCTTTTTTTAGGTGAAAGCGGAACCGGCAAAAGTACCCATACTCGTTTGTGGAGGGAAAATATAGCAGGAAGTAAGTTGCTGAATGATGACAGTCCCATTGTGCGTTATGAAGAGGGGGGCGTGTGGGTATATGGCAGCCCGTGGAGTGGGAAGACTCCTTGTTATAAGGCGGAATGTTATCCGTTGGCCGGATGTGTACGTTTGTCACAAGCACCGTATAATAAGATACGGAGATTGAACACTTTGCAGGCTTATGCAGCTTTGCATCCGTCTGCTCCTCCTGCATTTGCATACGAGGAGGAATTATACAGTGGGGTTTGTAGTCTGTTGGAAAAGATGGTTTCATCCATTCCTGTTTATCATCTGGAGTGTTTGCCCGATGCGGAGGCGGTGAAATTAGTATGTCGTACTTTATATGGAGATGGGTATGAAGCGGATAGCGAATGAATGTTTCTTTGCGTGGGTGGAGTCGGAAATCAAAAGTGGCAGGAGTGTGAAGTTCCGGGTGAAAGGCAATTCCATGATGCCTTTACTGAGAAATGGGAAGGATGAAGTGGTGGTGGGGCCGTATGATAAGGAGGAGTTGAAACTTTTTGATGTCATTCTGTTCCGGCAGACAGACCGGTATGTATTGCATCGGATTATTCAAAAAAGAGGCAGTCGTTATTTGATGCAGGGAGATGGCGTTTGTCGTTTTTATGAGGAATGTGAGGACACGGATATCATCGGGGTGGTGAGAAGGGTATGCAGACCTTCCGGAAAGAAGATTGAAACAGATTCCGCCTGTTGGCGGTTGGAAAGCCGTTTGTGGTTGGGACTTGGTGGATGCAGAGGAATGGTGTTGCGTGTCCTGAATAGATTGGGTTGTTGGCTCCTTTTTTGACGAAAGCCGTCAGCTTGGAAGGAAATATTATTCATAAAGCAGGTATTTCTCTCTCATCTTTTTGTAGGCTTCCAGTTCATTCTGCCATCCTGCACGGATTTCTTCTTCACTGGCTCCTTTCGTGATTTGTTCCCTTACGGTACGGTTCCCTATCAACAGGTCGAACCATTGTGGGCGGGTAAAGAACTTGTCCGCTTTTCCAAGGTCTTGATAAGCTTGATAATAGGTGATGATGTATTTTAAAGAGAATCCTTTCGGGGCGGTGATATGGCGGAGATTATTGCCATAGCAGTATTGGTTTTTATACATCGGATTCTTATCAAAGCCTTCCAAGGCTTCCGGTCTGAAAGAAAAGGAGGAGATGCGGATATCCGGTGAACCGATTACTTGAAAAGGATAAAGAGTACCTCTGCCCACACTGATGGCTGTACCTTCAAACGGGCAGAGTGAAGGATATAAGGCAATTGCTTGGTCGTTGGGCAGGTTGGGAGAGGGCTTTACCGGAAGCGAATAGGGTTGTCCGTGTTTCCAACCTTCTACGGGGATAACGGTCAACGCGCATTTTTTGCCATTGGATAACCAGCCTTCACCATTGATCATTTGAGCCAACTCGCCTACAGTGCAACCGTGTAAAATAGGTATGGGATGCATGCCCACGAAACTTTTCTGATTTTTCTGTCGCACAGGACCGTCCACATAATCGCAAGGATTGGGACGGTCTGTGATGACCAGTTGTTTCCGGTTCTCGGCACAAGCTTCCATTATATACTGCATGGTGCTGATATAGGTATAGAAACGGGCGCCTACATCCTGAATGTCAAACACAATCA
>OMGW01000901.1_pt1 | contig 10721 bp, 8 predicted proteins | sample 1646131 | NCBI WGS metagenome assembly OMGW01 (sample SAMN05578588, study PRJEB25193) | human gut metagenome | biome: Human Microbiome; feature: human-associated habitat; material: feces | host: Homo sapiens | place: USA:Birmingham
CGGAGCACTGCGTCGGTGACCGCGCCGAGCAGGACTTCACCGGCAAGGTGCTGGTACTCAGCCCGGAGGCGCTGCGGGAGCAGTATTGGGGGCAGGAAAACCAGCTCTGGTATGCTCGGAGCGGCTTTGGCTGCGAGCCTCATTCCAGTGGTCGAGCAGTCTTTGCCACCTGCCTCTCGGACGGTGAAACAGCCAGATGGAACCGGGAGGATTTCATCGGCGTACTGGATGACAAGTTTCTGCCCGACTGGGCGCGGGAAAAGTTGAAGGAGCTGAAAACGCAGGAACAGACGGACGCCCCCACAATGGGCGGTATGAAAATGAAGTGAGGAGGATACTTGCATGAGCATGACCTATTACACCGTGGACGATCTTCGGCCCGGAAGATCCGGCTGGGGTGTGAAACGTTTTTCCGCGTTGAATGATGCGATTTCCCACTACCGGTCGCTCCCTATGGATGGGGCCCGCGTCCTCGGCATGGCGGATGATACCCACGCCTATGAGCTCATCCGCTGTGTGCGTCTTTTCCCCGGCGATGCCCATGGCGAGGATGTTCTGGCGGCAGATCACCGGCGCGACGGCTTGACGAAAAAGAACGCTGCTCTGAAAGACGCGCTGGATGTTTGCTTGGAAACCCTGCGTCCCCGCTTTCTGCTGGAGCCGGAGCGCCTGATCCCCATTCCCCAGCGCAGAAAGCTGCGGAAAGAACTGCGGGAGGCCCTTCTCTGGCAGGGCTATGAAGAAAACTATGATTCCGCCATTCGCGCTGTTTTTGTAGAAGGTGCTGGCTGGCTCTCGCCCCAGGATGTGAAAAAGCAGCGGCAGCTTCCTCTGGTGCTGCGCTATCGGGTGGACGGCATGACGAAGGATGGGGCCTACCTCTCCTTAGAAGTGGAGCCTTGGGAATATGACCTCCTGCTGGAGCAGACAAGAAATCACTATAAAATGAAGAAAAGAGGATAACAACATGAAACGAATGCTTTCCCTTTGTGCCGCGGCGCTGTGCCTGACCTTGGCACTGACACCCACCGCGCTGGCGGCGGACTTTGAGCCTGCGGTACCGAACGCCAAGGTCTGCTACCCCACCGCCATCGTTCGCGGTGACGATGGCACGGAACTGAAAAAAATCTATGATCTGAGCCCCGAAGACGATCCTGCCGGTATCCCCCGCTCGGACTTCCGGCAGGACGGCTTCCACTACACCCTGACAGACCTTCTGAAGCAGGAACTTCCGGAAAATGAAAGCCGCCAGCACACGGAGCATATTTCCGTTGAAAGCGCCAAAAAAGACATGGAATCTGTGCTGGCGCTGCTGCCGCAGGAGCGGGAATTCATCACGGATGACGGCCTCATGGGAACCCTGACGCTCCGACTTGATACCGTGCAGGTGGAGCCGTCCGGCTACGGCAGCTCCACCAGGGAAATCACCACCAAGCGCAGCTATCCTAACCTTGCCGAGCAGGATACACAATACATTCCCAAGAGCATTGAGGATAACGGCAAAACCCTGACGCTCTCGGACATCCAGTGGCAGACGGACAACACCGCTAACATGGACGGCTACGCCGTGGCGGATCGCTATACCGCCGTCGCCACCTATTCCGGAAGCGCCACCAGCAGCTATGTCAAGGGCTATACCGTCACGGCGGATTATACCGGCACGGTCAGCCGGATCGCCTTGAACCGTGTCCGCTATGTGGCTATCTTTGAGGGAACGCCCATTCAGCCCACGGAGCCTGCGGAGACACCCGCCACGGCGTCCGCGTTCCGCTGGTCTTATGTGCTCATCCCCATTGGGATCGTGGCTGCGGCAGGTGCGGGCGTCGGCGGCGCGCTGCTGGTGAAGCACAGAAAAGAAAACGCGGATGAGGAGGATACAGAATGAAAAAGATTATTACCCTTTGCCTGAGCCTTTGCATGACAGCGGCTCTGGCGGCTCCGGCGTATGCGCTGGAGTACAGCATCGCCGCGCCGGACGATTATGACTTTGGCAGGAATACATCTATTGAGGTCATCCACACGGCGGACGGCGGCGCTATGAAAAACGCCGACATGAGCAAAAACACCGCGCTTATTCCGCCCACCTTTGGCTCGGAGAGCATGAACGCCCTCCACACCGGCGAGTACCTCACGCCCAACCTTGCCCCCGGTGGTATTCCCGCGTCCGGCGCGGTCATTGGCGGCAGCGCCGCCACTGTTGTCACACCCGGCAGCACGGTGAATGGCGGCAGCGGCTATCAGCCCGCCGTGCTATTCACGGAGGTGACCAGCGACCTCTACTACAAAAACGGCTCCCTCGGCAGGCTGGAGATCCCCGCGCTGGATCTGAGCGTCCGCATTTATCAGGGGACGGACAGCAAGACGCTTGCCAAGGGGATCGGACACTTCGAGGACACCTCCATCTGGGACGGCAACGTCTGCCTCGCCGCCCATAACCGGGGTGCCAACAACTATTTCGGCCAGATCCACACGCTGGACATCGGCGACAAGATCACCCTGACCACCAAGCTGGGTACCCGCACCTACAAGGTGACGGATGTCAGCAAGGTCAGCGAGACAGACCGCAGCGGTCTTGCGGACTCCGGCGAAAATATGCTAACGCTCTACACCTGCGTCCGCAACCAGCGGGACCAGCGCTGGTGCGTCACCGCAGCGGAGGTCTGAATCTTTCTCCCTTTTGCCGAATCGGTTCTGTTCGACTTCTGCCCCTCACTTGTGATATGGTGAAGCTGCGAAGAAGATTTTCCCACATACACAGTTAGAATGGAGGCAGAAAGATGAACGAGAGCAAAAACGTGAGAAAGAATGTCAGTATGATGCTCACCGGCATGGTGATCGGCGCGGCGCTGACCGGCGGCTCTATCGCGGTCGCAGCCGGGATCACGGCGGAACCTACCTGGCAGCCCATCTTTGTGGATGGTCAACAGGTGGAAATGGAAGCCTACAACATTGCTGGACACAACTATGTGAAGCTGCGGGACATGGGCAAGCAGGTCGGTTTCAATGTGTATTGGAACGCCGGAGTCCAAATCGACACCGGGCATCCATACACGGGAATCGCCCCTGCCGAATCAGACATCCGCGTCAGCAGCTACAAGGGCAGCACCCTCCGCACCGGGGACCGCAGCGGCTTGAATATCAGTCCCAGTGCGGATATAAAAAGTGTGGTCTCCACGCAGCCCAATGTCATCCGCGTTGAGAATGCCTCCGGCTTCTGGACCGCTATCGCGGTCAGCAGCGGCACATCCGACGTGGTCGTGACCGATCAGCATGGCAAGACCGCCACTTTAACGCTGACGGTAGTTGACGGCAAGCAAGGTGCGAGCATTCCGGAATCCGGCGCCAGTCAGACAGACGCGGCACGGCAGGAGATCGTCCGGCTGGTCAATCAGGTGCGCCGGGAAAACGGTGTGCCGGAGCTGACGGTCAACGCGGCTCTGATGGACGCGGCGCAGCATTGCGCGTCCCTGCGTGTCGCATACCACCAGAATAAGGTGGAGTGCGAGGCGGTAGCGGCCTCCGGGTATCCCCATGGATTTGGATCGAACATCACCGCATTCGCAAATGTGCCCGCCTCTGAAACCGCAGGGCGGGCGGTGGAGAATTGGCGGAATTCTCCCGGCCACTTCCAGACGATGGTTGACCCTGATTGCGACACCATCGGCGTCGGGATCTCAACTGATGAGGGTGGAACGATCTGCTTCCTGTTCGTCGGTGATCCCAACGCGCACAATCCCTACGCATAACCTATCCGCAACTCAATATGCTCAAATGGCCTTCCAGCATTGCCGGAAGGCCATTTCTTATGAGCAAATCTAAAAAGAAAGGTCAAATAACGATGAAAAAGACATGGCATTCATTGAAAAATCGCGTGACCGCGATGCTGCTGGCCCTGATCTGCGTTCTCGGTCTGCTCCCCTCTACCGCGTTGGCGGCAGGGGCCGACACCATCAAATTAGAGCGGTTCGGCATGAGCGGCGTTTCCTATCAGTCCGCCAGCCTTGGCAGATGCACAATGCACCAGATGTATTATGGCGTGGCCGGAAAGACCTCCGTGGGCTTCTGCGGGACGAAGGGCGGCGGCATGGGCACCTCTCTGATCGGGCAGACCTGGGGCGATCCGAAGCCCGTCACCGATCCCACCGTTAAAATGATGATGGCCTATTACTACGCCCACTCCCTCGGCATCTTCACGGACAAGGCCCAAGCCCTTGGCGTGGATGACATCTGGGATTCCGGTTATAGCTGGTACATGAACGCCTGGGTGCAGGCCATCGTGTGGCGGTATAAGGACGGCTCCCTGGGTGATCCCGCCACTGCCTGCGCGGAGGAATTGATGTACGTCTGGAACTCGCTGAAGGGCGCGAGTTATACCAGCATCGACCAGACCTACGACGGCGCCACATTCCGGGATCGGGCGAAATACATTCTGGATCTGGGCAAGCAGGATGTTTGGGGCGATTGCGCCGTAAAAGAGTATTCCTTCACCGGCGCTGGCTCTGCCGCCCACCCCGCCAGCACCGTCCAGAACGTTATGATCGGCAGTCTTACCGTCACAAACGAGCGGTACACGCTGGTGGTCAAGAAGGTAGACGCCACCAACCCCACCAAGGGCCTTGCCGGAGCGCGGTTCCATGTGGAATCTACCAACGGCTCCTTCTCCAGGGACATCGTCACCGGTGCGGATGGCACCTATACCGTCTCTCCCTTGGACGCCGGAACCTACGCCGTAACGGAAACGGCGGCTCCGGACGGCTACGAGATCGACAACACGGGGCCTGAATATGTGGTCCTGCCGAACAACGGTAGCAGCACCGTGACGATCACCTTTACAGACACCCCCACCGTCACCGCCACCGGTAAGATCCGCAAGGTGGACGCGGATGATCCCACCAGAGGTATTGCGGGCGCGGTCATCAAGATCACCGGTGTGGATAACAATTTCACCGGCACCTATACCACCGGAGTGGGCGGCGCGCTCACGGATGTGCCTTGGGATACCATGCCCATCGGCAGCTATGTGGCGGAAGAAGTGACGCCGCCCAACGGCTACTCTCTGAGCAAGGACGCCGGCAAAGTCCGTCAGGAATTCTATTGGGACGGCAAAACGGACGTATCTCTCGTTTTTGAGAATGACGCGAAGGTAAAGATCCAGCTCATCAAGCTGAACGACGCCAACAGCCCCCTCCCCGGCGCGGTATTCCACGTCCTCCGGGACGGGCAGCTGATCGGCACGGAGGTCACAGACGCGTCCGGCAAGATCACCGTCCCCCATGTGACGGAGGGGATGTACGCCTTTGTGGAGGTCAGCGCCCCCGCCCCCTACGCCAAGCTGACCGCCCCCGTCTGTGCCCATGTGGATCAGGCTACCGTCAATGGCGGCGGCACTGTGACCGTAACGGCCAAAGACCAGAAGCTCCCCAATCTGACCATCCAGAAGCTGGATAAGCAGACCAAGCAGCCCATCCCCGGCACGGTTTTTGAGATCAAGGGTATCCATTACGGCTATCATCAGGACGTCACCACCGGGCCGGACGGCAAGGCGGTTCTCACCGCGATCCCTGTTGACAGCTATGAAGTAAAGGAAATATCCGTCCCTGCCCCCTATGTGGTGGGCGGCGAGACGATCCAGACCATTTACCTTGGCCCCGGCGACGATCAAAACCTCGTATTTGAAAACCTGAAAATGCCCCGGCTGACCGTCACCAAAATCGACGCGGAGGATTCCAAGCCCATCCCCGGCACCGTGTTCACCGTGGAGGGCATCAACGGTGATTTCTCCGCCGATTGGACCACCGGCGCGGACGGCACGGTGACGGATCGCGTCGCTCCCGGCAGTTACAAAATTACGGAAAAGTCTGTTCCCGCCCCGTACTACCTGCCCAGCAAAAACGCCGATAGGGAGCAGACCGTCAGCCTGAACGCCGGTGACGAGGTGAATGTCACTTTCAAAAATTGGAAAATGCCCCATCTCACCATCTACAAGGAGGACAGCGTGGCTGGCGCGCCTGTGGAGGGAGCCAAGTTCCACATCACTTACACCAGCAGCGGCGAATCCGCCGAGGCCCCCGGCACCATCGACTACGGAACGATCCTCACAGACGCCAAGGGCGAGATCCGGCTCCATGAGCAGGGCAAGCGGCTCTATCCCGGCGAGTACACCGTGACCGAGGTGGAACCCGCTCCCGGTTTCCAGATGAAGGAACCCTCCACCCAGAAGATCATCCTCCACGGCAGCGAGAGCAAGACCCTGACCTTCCAGAATACCCCGCTGAACGCCATTGTTGTTGAGAAGTATGACAGCGTGACCCATGAGGCGCTCCCCGGCTGCACCTTCCAGCTGCGGTTTTTGGGCGGCACCTCCGGCACCGGCGGCACGACCATCGGGCAGAAGGTCACCGGCAAGAACGGAACCGCCATCTGGACGGGCCTGAAAAGCGGCACCTATATCGTGGAGGAGGTTGACCCTGCCGATGGGTACTCCATCATCAACGCCTCCGAAACGATCTATCTGGCGGACAGCGGTGAGCAGAGTGTTGTCACCGTCCGCTTTGACAACGCCCCGGACGGCATCCTGCTGGTCCGCAAGGTCTGTTCCGTGAACCCCAGCGTGACCCTTGCCAACGCGGAATTCAAGATCACCTACGCGGACGGTACGCTGATCGGTGACGCCAATGGCATCTTCCGGACGGACGAACACGGCGAGATCCGCGTCCCCGGCCTGAAACCCGGCAAGAGCGTCATCGTAACAGAAACACGCGCGCCGGACGGTTATCTGATCGACACCCAATCTCAGACCGTTCAGATCAAGGCAGGCCGCACGGTCAGCCTGACCTTCAAGAACCAGCCCAAGGGCAAGCTCATCATCCAGAAACGGGACAGCGCCACCGGTCAGCCCCTTCCCGGCGCGGAGTTCCGTGTGACCACTGCCGCTGGCTGTGAGGTGGGGCTGGACGGCGTGATCGGCACCGCGACCCTGACGCAAAACGGTATCTTTACCACGGATGGGCAGGGTGAGATCAAAATCACCAATCTGGCCCCCGGTGCTTATGTCATCAATGAGATCAAGGCCCCGACAGGGTATGTGATGGATCGTGTGTCCACAAACGTGGTCATCGGCAAAAACGGCGATACACAGACTGTCATCGTGAAAAACTCCAAGGCCGGAACCCTGGTGATCGACAAGCGGGATTCCCTCACCGGGAAGCCCTTGCAGGGCGTAACCTTCAAGGTGACGACCTCTACCGGCGCGTTTGTACCCGCTGAAAACGGACAGATCAGCAGCAACGGCCTGTACTTCACCGATAAGGACGGAAAAATTACCATCCATGGCGTGGTGGGGACGCTGGTGGTGACGGAAACGGCCACCATTCCCGGCTACACCATCGACGAGGCCAGCCGCACCCAGACCGTGGTGGTCAACCCCAATGACACCCAGACCCTGCACTTCACCAACACGCCCAGCACCACCCTTGTGATCGAAAAGTATATCGAGGGCACTACAACGCCGCTGAAGGGCGTGACCTTCCTTGTCACCGACAGCAGCGGCGCTGTTGTGGGCAGAAGCAACGGAGAGTTCATCACCGATGAAAATGGCCGCGTCGTTATCAATGACCTGATCCCCGGCACCACCGTTACGGCGCGGGAGGTCAAGACCGTGGATGGCTTTGTGTTGGACGGCGCGCCGAAATCTATTCTCATCAAGGCGGGTGAAGTGCAGACCCTTCGCTTTTATAATGTCCGCGCGGGCGGGCTTACCGTCATTAAGAAGGACGAAAAAACCGGAGAGCGCATCCCCGGCGTCCAGTTTGAGATCCGGAAAATGGATGGCGAGATCGTCTGCACCTGCACCACCGATGAAAACGGCGTGATCCATCTCCCCGAAGCGGAAAACGGCTGGTACACTGTGACGGAGCTGAAGGCTGCCGATGGCTACCGTCTGGATGACACGCCCCATCGGGTCGAGGTCAGGGATGGGCAGACCGCCACGCTGGAGATCACCAACAAGGCCATCTCCGGCATTTTGATCCACAAGGTCAATGCCATCACCGGCGAGGGCATCCCCGGCGTTTCCTTCATTCTCTATGACAGCGGCAATAACCCCATCGCGCAGGAAGCCAGCGATGACCGGGGGTATGTCCGTTTTGAAAACCTAACTGCTGGCCGCTACTATCTGCGGGAACTGGAAAATGAGGGCTATATCCCCGACACGCAGAAAAAGACCGTGTATGTGAAGTCCGGCGAAACCACGGAAATCGAGTGGCAGAATACCCCCATCACCGGCCAGATCCAAGTGACAAAGGTCAGCGCCGACTACAATTCTATGAACGGCTGGCCTGCCGGGACGTCCATTCCCAACACCGTCTTTGAGATCTACAACGCCCGCACCAACCGTCTGGTGGATACGATCAAGACGGATAAGAACGGGCTCGCGGTCAGTAAGCCTCTGCCTTTGGCGCGGTATAAGATCGTGGAATCCAAGGCAGCGGAGTTTTACGGACTGGATAAGACACCCATTGAGGTGGAGATCGAGTACGCCGGTCAGATCGTCAAGGCAAGCATGACCAACAAGAGCCTGTCTACCAACGTTTCCATCAAGAAAACCGGCTATGTGGAGGTCATGCCGGGGCAGCTTGTCCGCTACAATTTCACCGGTATTGCCAACAATTCCACCACGGCGCTGGAATCTTTTTATTGGAGAGACACCCTGCCCGTCAAGGCGGTTCGTCTCCAGACCATTTACACTGGCACATGGAATACCCCTGGAAACTATAAGATCGTGTACCGCACAAATCTCAGCGGCGGTACATGGCGCACACTGGCGGATAACCTGAGCACATCCAAAAACTATGTGCTGGATGCTTCCCCCGCGGCGCTGGGACTTGCCGCCAACGAGTATGTGACGGAGTTTATGGCTGCGTTCGGCATCGTCCCCGCCAACTTCCGGCAGGTGGAGGCCCCTCGCGTGGACTGCAAGGCACTTGCCAAGCTCACCGGCGGTACGCAGTTTGTCAACACGTCGGATGCAGGCGGCGTCTACAACGGGCAGTGGATCATGGCGACCTCCCGCTGGGTCACCCGTGTCTATGCCCCCAGCAAGCCCCTGCCTCGCACCGGCTATTAAGGACTAACAACGGATGCCGCTCCGCAAAGGGCGGCATCCCCATATCAAGGAGGTTAAGATCTTGAAACACAAAAAAATCATGATTTTGGCGTTGACGTTCCTGCTCCTGACCGTGCTCTGCTGCACCTCCGCCCTTGCCGCGGGCGGCGATGTGGCAGGCGCTGTGGAGCAGACATGGACGGAGGCGGCCAAGCAGATCAAGGCTGTGGTGGAGAAGGTGGTGTTCCCGGCGCTGGATATGATCCTCGCCATCGCGTTCTTTGTCAAGCTTGGCGGCGCGTATTTTGACTACCGCCAGCGAGGGCAGTTTGAGTGGACCGGCCCCGCTATCCTCTTTGCCTGCCTCATCTTCACCCTGACGGCCCCGAAATACATTTGGAGCATCATCGGCATCTAAAAAGCGTATCCCTTGAGAGCCGGGTCAGAAGTCTGATTCTGGAAGTGGGCTGGCGCGTGAGGATGGTCTTGCATAAAAACTATTGCTTTGATATAATACTATCAAGAAATTGATACAAGGAGGGCTTTCTATGCAGATCAGACCATCCTCCGCTCTGCGGAATGAGTACACTCAAATTTCTGAGTTGGCAAAAGCATCCGGTGAGCCGATCTTCATCACAAACAAAGGTGAGGATGACGGTGTTTATATGAGCATGGCCGCATACGAGGAGCGGGAAAAAATGTTCCGCCACCGCGACAAGATCTATGCCGCGGAAATCAGCAGACTGAGCGGAGAGCCTGTCTGCACACCGGAGGAGCTTGACGAGAGAATGGAGGAGTTGTTCCGTGCCTACGAAAAGTAAGCTGGTCTATCTTCCTCCTGCTCAACATGACTTCGAGGAGATCGTAAAGTATCATATTACGGAGGCGGGGACTCCCTACGCGCGGAAAATCTACAGTACAATGAAAACGGCCATAAACCGTCTGCGAGATTTCCCGCTGATGGGCCAGACACATCCGGACCCGATCCTCGCCGCAAACGGATACCGAAAACTGGTTTTGACAAAAACCTATGTGGCGGTCTACAAAGTGATCGGCGACACCGTCTATATTTACGCCATTGTCAATGGCACGACAGACTATCCACGCCTTTTGAAGTGATCACCGTTCTGGAATGAAGAATATGTCGACAGAAAACGAGTATTTAGCAAAGACGGAATCCTTGCAAAAAGAATTGGAGCCGGTGTGCCGGGTTATCACGAAAACTGTCAAAGCCGAGGCAATTTATCTCTTTGGTTCCCGTGCTTATGGTACGCCAACCGATGATAGTGACTACGATTTGTGCGTCATTATCCCGGAAAATTCCATGCGTCCGGTGGATGCGGTCAAGGCGATCCGCCGTGCGCTCCTGCCGCTGCAAACCATGTCTTTGGATATACTCGTATACCGTGCCGATACATTCTTCCACCGCGCGCAAGGCGTGACCATGGAACGTAAAATCAAGCGGGACGGCATCCCCCTATACGAGAACTTTTCCCACAAATCATAATGCCAATTATCGCGACAAGGCCGTCGCCCGAAAGGGCGGCGGCCTTGTCGCGTCTCCGGAGGTGAATGAACAATATTTATTTGGGATTTTGTCGCTGCGACAGTCCTGGAT
>OMGW01000911.1_pt1 | contig 10685 bp, 10 predicted proteins | sample 1646131 | NCBI WGS metagenome assembly OMGW01 (sample SAMN05578588, study PRJEB25193) | human gut metagenome | biome: Human Microbiome; feature: human-associated habitat; material: feces | host: Homo sapiens | place: USA:Birmingham
GTTTTTCCTTTACAAGAAAAAGCGCAAATGGTAAAATAAATATAGTTTATTTTAGGCTGGCTGTGGGAGGAGACGTAAATGGCAGGTCTGTTTCAGAGAATAGCACAGAATTACCGGAAGAAGAAAAAAATTACACAGCCGTCTGCAAGGCTGCATGCAAAAGAAGATAAAACAGAACACGCAGGAAAAGTGGTGCGTGCTAAGGAAAGGATACATAGTAAAGTGGAAAAAGAAGATTTTTTATTAAGTCAGATCGATGAATTCAGGGAGAAGGCAAAACAGTTACAGAATTTATTGACATCCAAGGAAAGCAAAGTACAGGAACTGCAGAATCTTGTGAATGAGAGAGAAGACAAAGCGCAGGAACTAGAGCAGATCTTAAGTGAGAGACAGGAAGAGGCAGATGAGATCGTATCTGATTTCAGCAAAAAAGTAGACGAGCTTGCAGAACGTGTCACTGCGAAGATGAATGAGATTGAAATAAGTGTCTCAAAGCAGGTCGCAGATGTGAAGAGAGTGACTGAGGAACAGTTAGAGGCAAACCGCAAGTTAAATGAGAATCAGATCGCAGCCAGCAAAAAGCTTGGAGAAGATCAGATCGAGGCAGGCAGACAGTTTATCGAAGAACAGACAGCAGCCAATAAGAAAGTAAGCGATGAGCAGGTCGCAGAAGTGAAGGCATTGCTGGAGAATGCAACCTCCCAGCTGGATTCTATCAAAACGGATCTTTCAGAGAAAGTTCACTCCGAGAATGTAAAATGCTATCGTAATATTCAGGATCTGTTCAACGAGTTTGATTCTAAAATTGAAAAAATGGATGAGATGGAGAAAAGCGTTGGTGCTGTAAAGGGATATGTCAAAGTACTTTCCTGGTTTTCCATTATCAATTTTGTGATGCTGGTTGCATTTATTTTATATTCATTAGGCGTTTTTAATTTTTAAGGTAGTGAGGAATTTATGAATATTGAACCAAAAAAAGTATGGGTTGTCGGACATAAGAATCCGGATACGGATTCGATATGTGCGGCAATTTCTTATGCATATCTGAAAAATCAGCTGGGAGAGCGCCAGTATGTACCAAAGCGTGCCGGAGCGATCAGTGAGGAAACCCGGTATGTGCTGGATTATTTTAAGGTGGAGGATCCGAAATTGATTACAGATGTAGGGGCACAGCTCAAGGATATTTCCATCCGCAAAACAGCCGGTATCAGTTCTCAGATTTCCCTAAAAAAAGCATGGGAAACCATGAAAAAGTTAGATGTCGTAACACTTCCGGTGACAAACCGGCTTGGAAAGTTAGAGGGTGTGATCGTAACAAAGGATATTGCAACCTCTTACATGGATGTTTACGACAACCGGGTTTTGTCCAAAGCGAGAACCCAGTATAAGAATATTGCAGAGACACTCGATGGCAATATTATCGCGGGAAATGAACATGCGTATTTTATCCGTGGAAAAGTTGTTGTCGGAGCGTCTGACCTTGGATTTTTATCGGAATACATCGAAGCGGATGATATGGTCATTCTCGGACCGCAGAAAGAAGTGCAGATTCGTGCATTGGAGTCCAATGCAAGCTGTATCATTGTAGGCTGTGGATTTGAGGTAGACCCGGAAGTCATTCAGATGGCGAATAAAAAAGACTGTGTGATTATCACAACACCATACGACACATTTTCCATTGCAAGGCTCATCAATCAGAGTATGCCGATCAAAGAATTTATGACGAGAGAGCATCTTGTGACGTTTGATATTGATGATTATGTGGATGATGTCAAAGAGACAATGTCAAAAATCAGACACCGTGATTTCCCGATTCTGGATGAAAATGGAAACTATCTCGGAATGGTATCCAGACGTAACCTGATGAGCATGCAGAAAAAACAGATCATTCTGGTGGATCATAATGAGAAGTCGCAGGCGGTAGATAATATCAATGAGGCAGAAATCTTAGAGATCATCGATCATCACAGACTGGGAAGCTTAGAGACAATCTCTCCGGTCTATTTCAGAAATCAGCCGTTGGGATGTACGTCCACGATCATTTATCAGATGTTCGGCGAGAAAAATATCGAGATCCCGCAGCATATTGCAGGATTGTTATTGTCAGCGATTCTGTCAGATACGTTAATGTTCCGTTCTCCGACCTGCACACAGCTAGACATTCTGGCTGCAGAGGCTCTGGCAAAGATTGCAAAAGTAGATATTGAAACTCATGCAAAGAATATGTTCAAGGCGGGAAGCGATTTCAAGAATAAGACGACTGAGGAAATTTTCTATTCTGATTTCAAGATTTTCCATACAGATGAGTTTGACTTCGGAGTTGCACAGATCAGCGCCATGAGCCGTGAAGAACTTGATAAAGTAGCAGAGAAGCTCCGTCCGTTCTTAAAAGAAGTTCTGGGTGAGAAGCGAATCGACATGGTCTATGTGATGCTGACAGATATTTTAGAAGAGTCTTCCAAGGTGATTTTTGAGGGACATGATGCAGGCAGGATCCTTGCAGATGCATTTGAAAGAGAAGAAAACGAAAATGGCATCCTCTTAGAGGGAATCATTTCAAGAAAGAAGCAGTTGATCCCGACTCTGATGAATGCGATGGCAGAGAAAGTCTGATTCTTTCATTGAAAACAGGAATGAGTAACCGATTGTCAAAAGGCAGTCAGTATAGGAATGGTCAGTGGTTGAAAGTGCTTTGGCGCAGATCCCGTGGGGATTCGCCAAAGCACTTTTTGTATGCGCGGGAGAAGGTGGAATAGTTCTTAAATCCACATTCATAACAGATATCCGTGATCGGTTTCCCGGATAGGATCAGTTCTTTGGCGAGCAGCAGGCGTTTGGTGGAGAGATAGCTTCCAATACTGTACCCGGTCTGTTCTTTAAATGTGTGCATGAGGTAGTAGCGGCTTAAGTAAAACCGGGAGGAGAGATCATCAATACAGATGGATTCTGTTAAGTGTTCATTCAGATAATTTAAAATGGACAGTATTTTTTCACTCGAAGCAGAAGTCTCGATAAATTCTATTTTATTGTGTCCTGCGGCGCGGTTTAATTGGATCAGAAACTCTAGAAATAAAAGTTTATGATGCAGTTCATGTGCAAAATCAGAATCCGAGAGAGAGGCATCCAGATCTTTGGTAACGGCACCTAACCTGCTATTTCCGAAGGAGTGAACGCGCAGCACATGGGATTTTTCTTCAAAAGCTTTTTGAAAACACAGGCTGAGATCGCTGTCCGAATCCCGGTATGCGGTCAGAAAATCCGGCGAAACGTAAATAATAATACGGTCATAGACAGCATCGGAGTGAATGACCGGTTTGTGGACTTCTCCGGCATGGACTAAGACGATGTCATTTTTTTTCAGGTCATAAGAGCGTCCTTCGATACAGTAAGTCACGTCTCCGTTCAACAGAATCAGAATCTTGTGAAAATCGTGATAGTGGTAGTGAAAGGAGCGCATTTCCTCGTCTTTTAAATGAAACATTTTAAAATCTGTTGTCAGATAGCCGACTTTTTTATATTCTGGCATAATAAGTATCCTTTCCGTTTGTAAAATATCCTGTTTTGATTTCAGACAGGTTTTTCGCAGGGGTAAGTAAGCCTGCATCGCAAATGATAGATTTATTATAAAGAAAAAAAGCACAATTTGCAATATAGACAACACAGAAGTTGTATATGTTTTAAATTGTGTTTTGTATAATTAGCTTATATATGGAAGGCGGACAGATTTTCTGAGGCTTTACATAGGCAGTTTCAAAACAGGAAAAGATAAAAACAGAAGAACATGACAAGCAGAAAGGTGGATTTATTTTATGAAGAATTTCAGCAATTATACAGATTATGACAAAAAAGATAATTTACATTTTGAATCCAAAGCGGTACATGGGGCGCTCGGAACAGAACCGTTGACCGGAGCAGTCAGCATGCCGATTTTCCAGGCAGTGACTTACAGACATCCGGCACTTGGAGAGTCCACAGGCTTTGCGTACAGCCGTCTGGAGAACCCTACCAGACAGGAGTTAGAGCGTACCATGGCAATCCTTGAGGGTGGAATCAAAGCATTTGCATTTTCCAGCGGACAGGCTGCAAATATGGCTGTATTTTCTCTGTTAAATCCGGGAGATCACGTTCTTCTTTCTGATGATATTTACGGCGGAACATTCCGTATTATCGGTGATGTGTTCGGAAAATACGGCATTGAGCATACTTATGTAGAGATGGATGATCTTGACGCCGTAAAAGCTGCAATTAAGCCTAATACAAAAATGCTTTTCGTTGAGACACCGACCAATCCGATGATGAAAGTGGCTGATATTCAGGCGTTATCCGAGATTGCAAAAAGCGTTGGGGCACTTATGGTCGTGGATAATACATTCCTGACACCATATTTCCAGAATCCGTTAAAATTAGGTGCTGATATCGTGACACACAGCTCCACAAAATATCTTGGCGGACATAACGACACACTTTCCGGAATTGTTGTGGTAAAAGACAATGAGGAGATCGCAGAGAAGATTCATATCCATATCAAATCCCATGGAAGCCAGTTAGCACCGATGGACTGCTGGCTGTTACTCCGCGGGATCAAGACGCTTCCTGTGCGTATGGACAGACACAATGAGAATGCAAAGAAGGTGGCAGAGTGGTTAAGAACCCAGCCGAAGGTAAAAAAAGTTTACTATGTTGGCTTTGAAGATCACAAGGATTACGCAACAACGATCAAACAGACAAGAGGATTCGGCGGAATGATCTCCTTTACCGTAGATTCTTTTGAGACAGTACAGAAGATTTTAAGAAATGTCGATATGATCATGTTTGCGGAGAGCCTTGGAGGAACAGAGACACTGATCACTTACCCGACCACACAGACACACGAAGATACACCGAAGGATGTCAAGGAAAAATTAGGCATCACAGACTGTTTCTTACGTATGTCTGTCGGTATTGAAAATGTGGAAGATATTATTGCAGATCTTGATCGTGCAATGAATTCATAAAAGAAACAGATAGAGGCTGTCAGAAAATGACAGTCTCTGAATTTGTTTCCAAAGAAACAAAAAAGGAGAAGCGGATTTATGATGAAATTTACAAAAATGCAGGCATTTGGAAATGATTATGTATACATTGATGCAATCCATCAGAAACTTAAGAATCTTTCGGAACTGGCAAGATTCGTGAGTGACAGGCATTTTGCGATCGGTTCTGACGGAATGGTTTTGATCTGTCCGTCAGACAAGGGAGATTTCCGTATGCGTATGTTTAACCCGGACGGAACGGAAGGCGAGATGTGCGGAAATGCACTGCGCAGTGTCGGAAAATACGTGTACGACCACAGATTGACCGATAAGACAGAGCTTGTGATCGAGACTCTGGGCGGCATGCAGCATCTGACACTGACAGTGACAGACGGTTATGTATCTAACATCCGGGCAGATATCGGGGAACCGAGACTTTCTACAAAAGTGATCCCAATCAACACAGAAATGGATACATTTGTCGATCAGCCGGTACAGGTATTAGACCGCACCTTTCACATTACTGCGGTTTCATGGGGAAATCCGCACTGTGCAATGTTTGTCGATTCTGTGGCAGAGCTTGACGTGGAAAAATACGGAAAAGAGATTGAATATATGACATCCATTTTCCCTAATAAAACGAATGTTACTTTTACGGAGTTTGTGAGCAGGGATTATCTGAAGATCCGCGAGTGGGAGCGCGGAACCGGTGAGACGATAGGTTGTGGAACCGGATGCGCTACTGCGGTAGTGACAGCGATTCTGACCGGAAGATGTGACCGTAAAGTAACGGTAGAGCAGATCGGCGGACCACTTTTGATCGAATGGGATGAAAAGACCAATCATCTTTTCATGACAGGACCGTCGCATACTGTATTTGAGTCGGAGATTGATGCATCCCATATTTTGCAATAGGATGCTCGGAAAAACCTGTATGAGAAAAGAATAACTGTTTTACAGGTATTTTTATAGCCGGATCTGGAAATAAAAAACGATACATTGAAAGAAAAGACAGCAGTTAAGAAAAAGGAAACGATAAAATGAAATTAAGTAAGATTTGTGAGGAAATTGAATACACCCTTCTTCAGGGAAGCTTTGAGACAGAAGTGCGTGATATTATTTATGATTCCAGAAAGATCGCACCAGAAACGATGTTTGTCTGCATGGTAGGGGCAGTGACAGACGGTCATAAATATATCCCGGATGCGGTCGAAAAAGGAGCTTCTGTGATCGTATTGGAGAGAGAAGAGGAGGCAGCACAGATACCGGAGAATATCACCGTGTTAAAAGTGGCTTCTGCACGTCTGGCGCTTGCGCTGATGTCCGCTGCATTGTTTGACCATCCGGCAAGAAAGCTTGTCACCATCGGTCTGACCGGAACAAAAGGAAAAACAACCACCACTTACATGATCAAAAAAGTACTTGAGATGGCAGGAAAGAAAGTCGGACTGATCGGAACCATCGGTGCGATGATCGGTGAAGAACATCTTCCATCAAAAAATACAACTCCGGAATCCTACGAATTACACCGCATGTTTGCCGCCATGGTGGAAGCTGGCTGTGAATATGTGGTCATGGAAGTTTCTTCCCAGGGGTTAAAATTAGACCGTACAGCCGGTATTTTATTTGATTATGGTATTTTTACCAACTTATCACCGGATCATATCGGACCGGCAGAGCACGCATCTTTTGAAGAATATATGGAGTGTAAGAGCCTTCTGTTCCGCCAGTGCAGGATTGGAATTGTCAACGCAGATGATGAGCATGTGGAGGGTATTTTAAAAGGACATACCTGTGAGGTAAAAACATTTTCTGCTGAAAAAGAAGCAGATCTTATGGCATCTGATATTGGATTTATCAATGAGGATGGAAAGCTTGGAATGCATTTTAAAGTGAGTGGCTGCATGGACTGTCAGGCGAAAGTTCACATTCCGGGAAGATTTTCGGTATACAATTCCATGGTGACCATGTTAGTGTGTCATCTGGCTGGAATTTCGGACGAGGCAATTTTAGAGGGACTTTCCAAAGTGCAGGTAAAAGGCAGGGTGGAAATGCTTCCGGTATCCAAAGACTATACTCTGATCATTGACTATGCACATAATGAAGTGAGTACGAGAAGTGTTCTCACCACACTGATGGAATATCATCCGAAACGTCTGATTTGTGTGTACGGCGGCGGCGGCAACCGCTCCAAACTCCGCAGATATGATATGGGTGAGGTGACAGGTGAGATGGCAGATCTCTGTGTGTTGACCTGCGATAACCCAAGGGATGAGGAAATCCGTGATATTAACAATGATATCAAAGTCGGTCTGGCGAGAAGCAACGGCAAATACATCGAGATCGACGACAGGAAAGAAGCGATCGCTTACTGCATGAAAAATGCAAAACCGGGCGATATGATCGTGCTCCTCGGAAAAGGACACGAAGATTATCAGGAGATCAAAGGTGTGAAATATCATTTTGATGAGAGAGAAGCGGTGGCGGAAATCCTCGATGAGATGAAAGCAGGAAAACGTTAGAGACGCTTAAAAATCGAATACAGAAACAATAGAATGTGCGCTCGGCGAAGTCTGTTGTCATGGATAAAAGAAACACCCCATCGGAATGTATGCAGACATTCCGTTGGGGTGTTTCAAAATTAAGAAGGGGGTTATAATTAATAAAACCCATGTCGTGGTATTACCACAACAATTAATATTATGCACCAGATTCGACAAAAAATCCAGTGAATTTATTGTGAACAAAAAATGTACGAATCGAGATTGAAACTTTCGTTCAGATTTTACTGGTGAAACCAATTAAAATAAATTGCATATATAGAACAGGTATATTATAATCGAGTTAGAAGAGGAAAATGAAGAAAAAACTTATCGGAATCAAATCTTTATTTTAACAATAATGTCAGCGGCTAAGGAGGATATATATGGGGAAAAAGAGAATATATGTGGCATTATGCCTCATCGCATTGGCGATGCTTGGAATTTGTTTCTTCTATTTAAAGAAAACAGGATGGGGAATGACAGGTGACAAAGCATGGAATGAATTGTTGGATCTGGATAAAAATATAACATTAGAACAACTTGAGGCAAAGGGATATATAAATGTAACGGGATGTCTGGATGAAGAAAACGAAACGATTAGTGAATTTATCGATAATGCAGGAAACAGGCGTCCGGCTGTTCTTAGACTTACAAGTAATGAGAATGATGATTTGTGTGCTAAGATACTGTTATATGATAAGGAATATAACCTTATTCAGATGTGGACGATGTATCCCAACAGACAGCAGGCTGCAGCTCCGGGAAAGTGTTTTTCAACGGATGTGGTTTCAAGTGATAAAGATGGAGTTGTAACAGTAACATTAAAAAATATCCAGAATCCAACGGTTCCGACAGAAGAAATACTGCAGGATGAAATGCTTTATAAATGGAAAAAATAAAATTGTCAAAAAATTAACAAAACAGCTTGTTTTTTTCATGTTGTGTGATAGAATGAAAAAGCAATTGAATAATGAGAGGAAAAAGCAATTCGAAGAGGAGAAGAGCAAACTATGAAAAAAAGATTACACATTCTTTTCATGGCACTTCTGGCAATGGCTGTACTGGGCGGATGTGGCGCAGATGGCACAGGAGCGTCTTCGGAGGATACTTCCTCTAAGGAGCAGAATGTACAGGAGACAGAGATCAGTGAAGGACCTGTATACGGCGGCTCCGTTGTTGTAGGCATACAGCAGGATATTGACAGTCTTGACCCACATAAAGCAACTGCGGCAGGAACTAAAGAGATTCTGTTTAATGTTTTCGAAGGTTTGGTAAAACCGGATGAGAACGGTAACCTGATTTGTGCTGTAGCAAGCGATTACAGCGTCTCAGAGGATGGATTAGTTTATACTTTTACATTGAGAGATGGTGTGAAGTTTCATAATGGTAATGATGTGACATGTGAGGACGTGAAGTACTCTTTAGAGAGAGCAGCGGGTCTTTTGGATGGAACACCGTTAGTAGCAACTTTACAGACAATTCAGTCAGTTGATATTTTAGATGACAAGACGGTCCAGGTGACAGTGGATACACCGAATACAGAGCTGATCTACAGTTTTGTAACTGCAATTATTCCTGCAGGAAGCGGAGAAGATGCAGAGGCGAATCCGGTTGGAACAGGACCGTTTTCTTTTGTTTCTTACACTCCACAGGAAGGAATCGTCCTTGCGAAGAATGAAAATTACTGGCAGGAAGGACTTCCTTATCTTGATGAGGTAGATTTTAAAATTGTGGGAAGTGCAGATACTGCATTGTTAGAGCTTCAGGGTGGAAGCATTGATATTTATGCATACCTGACAGATTCCCAGGCGAATGAGTTAAAGGACAGCTTTAATGTGATCTCATCCCCATCCAATGTTGTGCAGGCATTGTTCTTAAACAATGACTATGAACCGCTTTCTGATGTGAAGGTACGTCAGGCGATTTGCTACGCACTGGATAAAGATATGGTGAATGAGTTCGTAGCCGGTGGAAACGGAACACTCATCAGCTCTGCAATGCTTCCTACATTAAAAGATTACTATGAGGACTTAAATGATCTTTATGGTACTTCTGCAAATGTGGAAAAGGCAAAAGAGCTTCTTACAGAGGCAGGATATGCAGATGGATTTGATCTTGCGATCGCAGTTCCATCTGTTTATGAGTTCCATATGCAGACCGCAGAGGTTGTGGTAGAACAGTTAAAAGCAGTAGGAATCAATGCAACAATTGATGCTGTAGAATGGAATACCTGGTTAGAAGATGTTTATACCAACAGAGAGTATCAGGCAACGATCAGTGGTATCACATGCAGTGACCTCACACCGGGATATCTGCTGAACCGTTTCCAGACAGATTCGAAAAAGAACTTTGTGAACTTCAAGAGCACAGAGTATGATGAACTCTGGAAAGCGACACAGGCAACACAGGATGCAGCAGAGAAGGCAGCAGATTATAAGAAGCTTCAGACGATCCTTGCTGAGGAAGCAGCCAGTGCATTTATCCAGGTTCCGGCGAACACAACAGCATTTAACAAGAACCTTGCAGGATACAAATTCTATCCGATTTATGTACAGGATATGAGTACAGTTTACTTTGTAAAATAAGACGGACACAAAAAATAGTGCCGTTATCATCTGATCAGAAAGGAAAGCAGACACATGAAATTTTTAATAAAAAAAATATGCACTCTCATTATGACATTGTTTCTCGTTTCAGTAGCTGCTTTCCTTGCTTTTCAGGTAATTCCGGGAGATGTGGTACGTTCCATATTAGGAACGGAGGCAACACCGGAGAGAGAGGCACAGCTTCGAGAAGAGCTTGGATTGGATAAACCACCGGTAGAACGGTATATTTCCTGGGCAGATGATGTGCTGCACGGGGATTTTGGCGTGAGTTACCGGTATTCCAAGAATATGAATGAAATGATGCCCGTGAAGGAATTGATAGGAGATAAGCTGCCGGTGACACTTTATCTGGCAGTGATTTCATTTGTTATGATCGTACTTGTGTCAATTCCTTTGGGGGTATTGTGGGCAAAATGTGGAAGCAGGTTCTTAGATGCAGTCTTTGGAGTCTTAACGCAGGTAACGATGGCGGTTCCATCCTTTTTTCTTGGAATTTTAGTGACTTACCCCCAAAGGAATTGACA
>OMGW01000925.1_pt1 | contig 10613 bp, 6 predicted proteins | sample 1646131 | NCBI WGS metagenome assembly OMGW01 (sample SAMN05578588, study PRJEB25193) | human gut metagenome | biome: Human Microbiome; feature: human-associated habitat; material: feces | host: Homo sapiens | place: USA:Birmingham
ATTTTGCTCTATTTGCACCGCATTTCGGCGTTTACACAGAATTTGGGACAGACCCTTGTCTTTCCCGGTCACACGGTAGATCTGCGTGACCGTATCATGCTGATTCAGTATCTCTGTGACCTCCGCCAGACAGCTTGGCGTTGTTTCGATCTCAAAATAGCAGGATACCGCTCCGCTGATCTTCTGGGGATTGATAATGGTCGTGTATTCCTCAATAATGCCCTTCTGCTCCAGAGCCTGTATCCGGGCCTTTACCGCAACTCTTGAGATACCGATCTTCTCTCCAATATCAGAATAGGAAATGCGTGCGTTTTCTATCAGCAGCCCCACGATCTTCTGATCCAAGCCGTCCAGCCCGTCCAAATACATACTGCGTCCTCCATAAATCATGGTCTTTTCCCTTTATGATAGCATTGCTTCTTCAAAAAGTAAACGCAATATTGACAGGGCGTCCTAAAAGTTCTACAATACTTCCAAAATGCAATTTACAACTTACACTTTGGGGACGTGCTATGAATCGGGATCTAACAAGGGGACCTGTCATGAAGTCCATGCTGCTGTTCGCCATCCCCATGATTTTAGGGGATCTATTGCAGCAGTGCTATAACATCGCCGACACGCTGATCGTCGGGCAATTTCTTGGTCGGAATGCGCTTGCGGCGGTCGGCTCGGCCTTTACACTGATGACCTTTCTGACTTCCATCATCCTTGGCCTGTGCATGGGGAGCGGCGCGCTGTTTTCCATGCGCTTCGGACAGCGGGATGAGAAGGCCCTTTGCGAGAACCTCTGCGCCTCGTTTTTCTTCATTGCATTTGTCACGGCGCTTTTGAATGTTCTGACATTCATCTGCCTGGATGGGCTTCGCACCTTCCTCCGGGTTCCCGCCGAGGTGTGGGGCGATATGCGCGAATACCTGTTTGTGATCTTCATGGGGATTCCCGCCGTGTTCCTTTATAACTACTTTGCCTCTTTCCTGCGGGCGATCGGCAATTCCGTCATCCCGCTGGGCTTTTTGGCGGTTTCCGCTGTGCTGAATATCGCCCTCGATCTCTGGTTTGTCATCGGACTGAGAAGGGGCGTTGCCGGAGCTGCGGAGGCGACGGTGATCGCCCAGTATGTCTCAGGCGTCGGCATCGCTGTTTTCACCCTTGCACGCTTCCCGCAGGTGCGCTCGATCTGGAAAGCTCGCTGTCTGCGGCGGGAACGCATCCGTGAAATCGTTTCCTTCTCCACACTGACCTGCGTGCAGCAATCGGTCATGAACCTCGGCATTCTTATGGTGCAAGGACTGGTCAACAGCTTCGGTCCCGTTGTGATGGCCGCCTTTACCGCCGCTGTGAAGATCGACGCCTTTGCCTACATGCCGGTACAGGACTTCGGCAACGCCTTTTCCACCTTTATCGCGCAGAATTACGGTGCAAAAGAGAGTACGCGGATACGTTCTGGGCTGAAAAGCGCCGTGTGCATTTCTATGGCCTTCTGCGTGGTCATATCCACGCTTGTCTGCGCATTTGCGAGACCCCTTATGGCGATTTTTGTAGATGCCGGAGACGCCGAGGTCATTCTGGAAGGCGTGCGGTATCTTCGCATCGAGGGCGCGTTCTATTGCGGCATCGGCTGCCTGTTCCTGCTCTATGGCTTGTACCGTGCGTTGGGAAAGCCGGGCATGAGCGTTGTCCTGACCGTCATTTTGTTAGGAACCCGTGTCGCACTGGCCTATCTGCTGTCTGCGATCCCCGCCGTCGGCGTCATCGGCATCTGGTGGTCGGTTCCGATCGGCTGGGGTCTGGCGGATTTAGCCGGGCTGCTCTATTACAAGGCAAAAAAGCAGGAATTACTGTTTTGATCCAATGAAAGAAATGGCAAAGGAAACGGACACCCAACAAGGACGCAGGCGAAGCGCTGTTGATCCGGGACCAGCGGCGTGATCGCCGGTAAATGAGACACGATTTCCATTTTCATCGAGAAGCGGCGTTCCTCTTGCCTGCAACGCTCGGATACTCACAAACACGAAAACACGGAACCAAAAGGCTCCGTGTTTTCATGCGTAATGAGGGCTATTGGAATATGTGCTCAGATTTCGTCCGCATTGCTTCCTGCGGCGCTTAGAGCGGCTTCAGCAGGGGCTTTCGCGCTTTTTTTCTCCTTGAAAAGAGGAGAGCGCTTGGAACCGTCCATCCGCTCGCCCCGCATCAGCAGGTAGAAGGGAGGAACGAGGAACATGGCCAGCACCGTGGAGGCGATCAGGCCACCAATGACGATGTAGCTCATCTCCTTCATCATCACGAGGTTGGGACTGGTGGTGAAGATCATGGGGATCATGGAAATGATGGTGGTGAGGGTGGTCATGAGGATGGGCCGCAGACGGGTGGTGCCCGCTTCAATGAGGGCCTGCTCCAGGGGCATGGTCTGCCGCAGCTGGGTGGTGCCGTCCACCAGGTAGATGCCGTTGTTCACGGAAATACCGATCAGCATCATGAAGCCCATCAGGCCGAACATGCTCATGGGCCGCCCGGTGAGGAACACCAGGGCAAAGGAGCCGATGAGGCACAGCGGAATGCAGATCATCACCATGATGGACATTTTCACGGAGTTGAACTGGACGGCCATCACCAGGAACACCAGAAACAAACTTGCCAGCAGAGCGGACACCATGGTGGAGAGCTCATCGTTCTGCATAGAGGTCCGGGCGTCCTCCCCCACGGCTACGCCGGCGGGGAAATCCAGTGCCTCGGCACCGGCGGAAATGGCGTTGGCGGCGGTATATTTGGCATCATCGGTGGTGGTGGCGGTAAGGGTCACGGAATACTGTCCGTCCTGCCGGGTCAGCACCGGGAGGGTAGAATCGTAGGTCACATCCGCCACATCGTGGAGCGTCACCAGCTTGCCGGTCTGGGTGCGGATGGGATAGTCCATGACGGACATCACATCCTCATACTTGCCCTTGGGGTATTCCAGAACGATGTCATACTCCTGATCGCCATCATCCACCGTGGCGGCAGTGAGGCCGTTGAGGAGGTAGCGGACCTGCATGGAGATGGTGGCAGGGGAGATCCCCGCATTCTGGGCCCGCTGGGGGTTGATCTCCAGATGGCCCTTCACCCGGCTCTGGTCAAAGGGATTTTCCACCCGGAGAACGCCAGAGGTCTGGGCCATCAGCTCCCGCACCTGCTCCGCGCTCTGCTGGAGTGCGTCCATATCATCGCCCAACAGCATGACGGTGGTGGTGTTGCCGGTGCTTCCCATGGCGCTCATGCCGGAGGTGGCAGAGGTGGGCGACACGGATACGTCCATGCCCGGATAATTGGAAAATTCGGTGGTGTAAAGCTCCGTGGCCTTTTCGCTGCTGCGATTGCAGTGGTCCACGGCATAGGCGGTAAAGGAGGCGGAATCGTCGGAAATGCTCAGCGTGACGTTTTCAAAGTTCTCGTCCGCCAGCAGAATGGCTTCCAGCTGCTGCACCCGCTCATCCATGACCGCCAGCTTCGTACCGGCCCGGAAGGAGACGTCCACGGAGATGCTGCCGTCATAGTTGTTGGGGATCAGGGTGAAGTCCATCTGGCTTGCCAGAAGGATGGCGGCCAGAAAGCTGTCAACGCCGATCAGCATCACCTTGCCGGGCTTGCGGAGCAGCTTGGGCATAACACGGCGATAGAAATCCTGGAACTTACGGAGCAGGCGATTCACGGGGATGTCCTCCTTGGCCTTGGGGGTCAGGAGGGTAAAAGCCAGCGGCACCACCACAACGGCGCACAGGAACGAGGCCAGCAGCGTCAAGATGATGGTCCACAGCAGGGGACCGAACATCATGCCCGCCATGCCCTGGCTGATGGACAGGGGCACGTATACCACCACGGTGGTGAGGGTGCCTGCCAGAATGGACATAAGCATGGTGCTGGTGCCCTGGGCGGCGGCCTCCTGGAAGGAAAGGCCCTGCGCCCGGTAGCGGGAGCAGCTCTCCAGAATGACGATGGAGTTATCCACGATCATGCCGATGGCCAGGATCAGGCCCGTGCCGGTGAGGACGTTCATATCGTAGCCGATGAAGTTCAGCACGATGACGGCCAGCAGGACGGACAGGGGCATACTGATTCCCACCACCAGACTGCCCTTCCAATCGCCAAAGAACAGGAACAGGACCGCCATAGCCAGCACCACGCCGATCAGAAGGGTTTGGAGAATGCTTTGCAGCGTGACGGTGATATTGTCTGCCTCGTTGTTGATGACCTCGTAGCTGATGCCCTGGCCCGCATAGCCGTCCAGGGTGTCGAGAACCTTGCCGCACACGCCCACGGCGGCCGGACCATGGAGCTGCCGAAAAAGGAATTTGGACTTCTCTATAAGCTGCTGTCCTACCCCGGACAGATCTTTACCCGCAGTCAGCTGCTGGACGATGTGTGGGGGTATGTGTCAGAGAGCGAGGAGGACACGGTCAAGACCCATATCAGCCGTCTGCGGAACCGGCTGAAGGACGTGGACGACTTTCAGATCATCACCATCAAGGGACTGGGATATAAGGCGGAACTTGTGAAGGAGAAAGAGCAGTGAAAAGGAAACATTCCAAATACCGGAAAATATGGCTGCTGTGGGTGGCGTTGGAAGGGCTGGTAGCTACCTTCGCCATTATGAATTCATTTCTGCTGCTGCGTTATCTCTATTTTTCCCACGGCACCGCCATACCGGAAGCGTCTGTCAGTGCTGCCGGATCTGTGCTCTCCGCCGTGTACCTGCCGCTTTTGATCACGCTGATCCTGACGACCGGGTTTCTGGAGCATAAGCTCAGCGCCAATGTGACAAACTTGATGGACGGACTTCGCGCCGTGGCGGAAGGAGACTATTCTGTCCGGCTGAAAACAGATAAGCATCAGCTGTTGGACGATCTGTGTGAGGATTTCAACCGCATGACGGAGGAATTGCAAAGCGTCCGCACCTTGCGGGAGGACTTTGTCAACAGCTATTCCCATGAATTCAAAACGCCGATCACCGCTATCAAGGGCTTCACGGAGCTGCTTTCCGAGCCGGACATCACCAAGGAGGAGCGGCAGCAGTATCTGCGGATCATTCAGGACGAGTCCGCCCGTCTGGCGGAATTGACCAACCGGACGCTGCTGCTGACAAAATTGCAGTCCCAGCGGTTTTTGCCGGATCAAACCACATTTTCTCTGGATGAGCAGATCCGTCGGTGCGCCATCCTCTGTGCCCATAGCTGGGAGGAAAAGCGCCTGACCTTTTCCGCAGAGCTGGAAAGCATGGATTGTACCAGCAATGAGGAACTTTTGCGGCAGGTATGGATCAATCTCTTGAATAATGCGATCCGCTACACCCCACCGGGCGGCGAGATCTGTGTGGAACTGCGGCAGGCTGGCGGGGAGGCCGTTGTCCGGGTCTGGGATACCGGATCAGGCATGACGCCGGAGGTCCAGTCCCACATTTTTGAAAAATACTATCAGGGCGCGGCGGAGGATAAAAAGCACGGCCTGGGCCTGGGGCTTTCTATCGTCCATCGGATCATAGAATTGACGGAAGGACGCATTGAGGTGGATAGCCAGCCGCAGCAGGGGAGCAGCTTTACCGTTTATCTGCCGCTGAACCAAAAGGGAGCGTGACGCGGTGGGCCTGCCATGCAGAACGCTTATTTTTCTTTCCGTATTGACTGAAAACAGCGCAGCCCAGCAAAACTCCAAGGGAGGACGATCATGATCGAAAACCAAAACGCATATCCCATGAACCTGCTTGTCACGCTGGATCGGAATTACGTTCCTCAGCTGAATGTCATGTTGTTTTCCGCGCTCCAAAGTGACCCCGCCGCATTTTTTGACGTATATATCCTGCATGACGAGGGGCTGTCAGCCTCCGATTTAACGGCGACCCGGGCGCTGCTGGGGCAGCGGGGCGGGCTGCATCTGATCCGTGTGGACGAAAGCGGGCTGACGGACGCGCCAACGTCGGACCGGTATCCGAAGGCGATCTACTACCGGATATTTGCCGCGAAATATCTGCCGCATACGCTGGACCGGGTACTATATCTCGACCCGGATCTTATTGTGCGGAAAAGTCTGCGGACGTTATATGAACTGCCTATGGACGCAGCCTTCTTTGCCGCGGCCTCCCACATCAGGGCCTTTCTGCACCGTTTCAACGAACTGCGCCTCGGCATGGGAGAGGATGATCCCTATATCAACTCCGGCGTCATGCTGATGAATCTGGAAGCCTTGCGGGCAAAGCAGGACACACAGGCGGTATTTGACTATATGGAACGCCACAAAGGACGGCTCATGCTGCCGGATCAGGACATCATCAGCGCCTTGTACGGACAAAGCATCATCCCGCTGGACCCGATCCAATATAACATGACGGAAAAGCTATTCACCCTTCACCGGTTCAACGGGGATGGCATGACGCTGGACGATGTGCGGCAGCGCTCGGCTGTCATCCACTACTGCGGGCGGAATAAGCCGTGGAAGCCCGGATACGTCGGTGAATTGGACGTGTTCTACAACGAAACCGTTTCTCAAATGGAGAAGGACTTGCCATAAAAGTATCAGTAGCCTTACCGGTGTTCCGGCAAGGCTGCTGTTGGCTATATTTGATTGGAACATCGTCACACAGATAAACTTGAGATCATAACACAAAAATAAGTCGAGGGAAAAGCTATCCACGCACAAGGACAACATCAACAACCGCTTAGAGCAATGCTAAATCAAGGGGCGCGATTTACTATAAATCGTGCCCCTTAAATATTGGTGCGCCCGGCATGGGCAACAACTAGGTGGTGAAAGACCACTACGCGCTCGGCAGTAGGAAGCGTTAGGCTTGACGTTTACTGAAAACAGCTGAGGCATCTCCGCACCCTGCTACGGCTTCGCATGCTCACTCACCGTCTGGATCTCCGCCTGATCGAACAGGATGCAGCCGCAGTGACCCTTGAAGGTGGGGAAGCAGATGATCCGCAGAGCCGTGTCGATCTCCGGGCTGAAATCCACAATTTCCAACATCTCGCCGTACAGCGCCGTGCGCTCGTAGACCCGCAGCCACTTGGCGTCCATATTGGGGAAAATGCTGCCGAAGGAGTGGTCAATGAGCTGCTCCAACGGCGTTTTTTCCAGCGTTGCCAGCGCCTCGTTGCCGTAGCGGAAGATCCAGTCCACGGCGGCGCGTTCCTCGTTGAACACCATCTCAATGTCGGTAAACGCGAAGGGGGCGCTGTCATAGCTGGCATAGTGCCGCTGGTATTCTTCCCGCGTGGTAGGAGCGTCGTTCCCGGCCAGCTCCTGCACGATCTGCCGCCGTCCGGCGCGCAGCTGTTCCTTGAGCTCCCGTTTTCTCCGGCGGGTGAAGCTCAACAGCTCACCGTTGATAAGTTCGATCTTCTTTCCGATGGTATGGATACCCTTGGCGGACACCAGCGTGGCGCGGTCAGCGCGGAGAAAGCCGCTGCCGAGCATCTGCTCCAGATCGTCTATGGTGGTATAGGTTTCGTAGGTCTTGCCGCCGGAAATATGAATGACCGACTGACGGTTCACCAGCTGAACATAGAGAATGTCCTCCGGCGACAGGCTGATGCGCCTGCGGTTGGAAATAATGGAAATGCTGTTTGACTTCATAGCGTTCTCTCCCGATTTGTCTTTTTTGTAGCATACCATCATTTTTGCCGCGGGGCAAGCGAAATATGCTATTCACGCAAGGTTATGTGCTATTCACGCAAGGTCTATTGCATTTCGAGCGTGGCAGTGCTAAACTCCACGGTATAAAGGCAGAAAAGGATCGAAGCGGGGGGTACCCCCCGCTTCCCGTAGGGTGACCCTACGGGATACTCTCTGCCCGTGGAGACCCGATCCGGGCGAGGAAAAACCAAAGGAGGACATCTATGAAAAAACGAATTTTGAGTTGTCTCATGGCGCTGGCCCTGTGCCTGAGCCTGATGCCAACGGCAGTGCTGGCGGACGAAATGAAAACAATGACCGCCTACAGCGGCGGCAACGGAACGGAAGATGATCCGTGGCTGATTTCGTCAGTGGCAGACCTGCAACTGCTGGCAAACACAATCAATGACGGAAAAGCTGCTGGATTTGATGCAGACAGCGCTAATATCGGAAATTACTACGGTTACTACTTCAAACAGACAATGGACCTGGATTTGAGCAGCATTGCGAGCTGGGACCCGATCGGATATTCAGGCGATTACGGCTTCTATTTTGCCGGAAATTATGACGGTGGCGGATACACCATTTCTAACGCAAAGAGTACGGGTAAAAATGACGTTGGAGGCTATGCAACGGCAGGCATTTTCGGCTGGGTACGTAAGGGATCGGTATCGAATCTTACGGTAAAGAACGCCGATTTTTTGGCAACAGGAAACAATAACATGTCCTATGTAGGCGGCGTGTTGGCGGTTGCTGATAACTGCACAGTTGAGAACTGTTCCGTCTACAATTCCAAAATAGAAAGCCGAAGAGATCCCAATGAAAACAGCAACTTTGCAGGTGGTATTACCGGTATAGCCGATAAATCCAGCTTTGAAAAATGCGCGTCTGTCGGAAATACCATACGGCACGGGAGTTTTGGTGGCGGTTTCATCGGCGCACTGGATAAAAACAATTCTAATTTCAAAAATTGCTATGTCGCAAAATGCATTGTGACAGGGTGCATTGGCACGGCAGCAAATGCTACGCGCAGCGGCGGTTTTCAAAGTGGTTCTTTTGGTGCCAATGCAATTCTGAACAACTGCTTTGTGTATGATTGCGCTGCACAACCCGATACAACCTCGAAAGGAAACGATTATTTCGGTGTGTTCACAGCTAACACACAATATGGCAAAATAGTTGCAACGTCTTGCTTTTATTATGATGCAAATAATGCTACCGTGAACGCTGATGGCGCGGAATCAAAGACTTCCGAGGAATTCACCGACGGCACGGTGGCGAATGCGCTTGGAACTGCTTTCGCACAAGGCAAGCGCTATCCGGTATTTGCTACTGACCCTGCTGACTATACCGAAGTGGATGCAGCCATAGCCAAGGTAAATGCACTGAACAAGGACAACTACAAGGATTTCTCCGCTGTGGAAGCCGCAGTGAATGCCGTTGACCGACATAAGAACATTACCGAGCAGGCTGAAGTATATGCAATGGCGGAAGCTATTGAGGGTGCCATTGCTGCTCTGCAATACAAGGACGCAGACTACACTAAGGTTGACGCAGCCATTGCCAAAGCAAATGCCCTGATTAAGGACAACTACAAGGATTTCTCCGCTGTGGATGATGCACTGAAGGCCGTTGTTCGAGACAAGAACATCACCGAGCAGGCCGAAGTAGACGCTATGGCGAAGGCCATCGAGGACGCTATCAATGCTCTGGATTGGAAAAGCTCCGGTGGCGGTAGCAGCTCTCCCAGCTATTCCGTGACCACACCCGGCAAAACGGAGAACGGCACCGTGACTGTTAGCCCGCGTTCTGCGGAAAAGGGCGATACTGTGACCATCACGGTGAAGCCTGACAGCGGTTATCGGTTGGATGACCTCACCGTTACCGACAAGAATGGTAAGGAACTGAAATTGACCGATAAGGGCAACGGCAAGTACACATTCACTATGCCTGCGGGCAAGGTCGAGATCAACGCTGCCTTTGTCAAGGAAGTTGAGACAAGCCCGTTCAGCGATGTATCCACCAGTGCCTACTACTACGAGGCCGTGAAGTGGGCGCAGGAAAAGGGCATCACCGGCGGCATCGGCAATGGCCTGTTTGGACCGAATCGGCCCTGCACCCGTGCGCAGATCGTCACCTTCCTGTGGCGCGCTGCCGGTTCTCCCGTGGTGAATTACGCTATGAACATGACAGATGTTGCCGAGGACGCATACTACGCCGAAGCTGTCCGCTGGGCGCTGAGCGAGGGCATCACCACCGGTACCGGTGACGGCAAGTTCAGCCCCGACGCGACCTGCACCCGCGCCCAGAGCGTGACCTTCCTGTTCCGGGCCATTGGCAAGTTGGTCGATAGCAAGGCCGAGTTCAACGATGTGCTCACCGACAGCTACTATGCAAACGCGGTGGACTGGGCCGTGGAGAACGGCGTGACCAACGGCATTGGTGATGGCCTGTTCGGACCGAACAATAGCTGCACCCGCGCACAGATCGTCACGTTCCTGTGGCGAGCTTACAGCAAATAAATTAGCAAAGAGGGCGGCGGAAAGTGCTCCATCTTATAGGGAAACGAAGTGGACCCTTAGGGGCACTACCAGTACGGAACAAATGAAATAACCGCAAGTCATCGTTTTGATGGCTTGCGGTTATTTTCGTTTAAGTCCAATATCATGTATATGGATAGCAGGACGGATAGTATGAGTGTATGTGGAATTCACACAGAAGAAACGAAGGCTTCTTTGAATCCCCATGCTGGAGAGTGTTCTTGGCACTGCGGATAAACGCTGTATCGCGCAATGATGGTATTGCACAAACTGTGGATAATCTTCATTGAATAGTTGAACTACCCCGGATCAGAACAATGCCGCTGACGGTATGACCGCCAACGTGATTCTACTCAGCAGTCGCTGTCGGCCTGCTCGTCCCGCTCGATAGCCTCGTTCACCGCACGATAGATAAAGGCGTTGGTCGAT
>OMGW01000954.1_pt1 | contig 10397 bp, 10 predicted proteins | sample 1646131 | NCBI WGS metagenome assembly OMGW01 (sample SAMN05578588, study PRJEB25193) | human gut metagenome | biome: Human Microbiome; feature: human-associated habitat; material: feces | host: Homo sapiens | place: USA:Birmingham
ATTCTTTTTGCATTACCTAAATTTGCAGCAGTAATTTTAATATAAATCCACAAACAAAAGAATGCTATGACAACAAAACAAATTTTAGGTTTGACCTTATTAATATTAGGTATAGGAGTAGTGATAATATCCGGTAGTGTATTAGTTGCATTAATTGGTTTCGCTCTACTTTTAATGGGGAAAAAGAAACAAGAAAACACAGAATCGAACACCGGAAAAGTGCTGTTCATGATAGGTATATTTCTTCCATTACCAATTTATATACTTTCAGATAGCAATTACCATTCATTTCTTAACATAAAACTATTATACATTCTTTGTGTATTTCTTAGTTTGGCAGGAATAAAAATTAGTTTGAAAGGATTCTTTAAAATGAGAAAAGAATCGAAAAAACAGACTAATATTGGACAGATCTTACTATTAATCAGTACAATGATCTCCACTTTCCCTTATATCATTTACCTCATTCAATCTTTTTTGGGAGCCACTTATTCACCATCTATTTATCTATTAGATATTAGTCTCTTATTCCTCTACCTCTTTTTGGTAATAGCAGGAGGTGTTTTATGGAAATATTTGAATAAGCATACGAATATGAGTTCCATGGGATTATCACTTATTTCCATAGGAACAATTCTAATGTATTTTTCTGTTATTAGAGGATATCTCAGCATATCACCCCTTCCTTTTTCGCTCACACAATATACGAATTCATTCGCAGTACTTGTAGTGGAGCTAATAGGCCTAACACTAGGTCCCTTTATTTGCTTTTACGGATGGTATAAATTTATTGGATTCAATAAGCCTAAAAGCCACAATTAATCAATCTACCCCCAAACCCTCTCTACACTTGTACACTTCTTTAGTTTAAAGTAATAATTTAAATATAAATCTATAAACAAATTAAAGCTATGAAATCAAGCCAAATCACAGGTCTAATTTTATTAATATTAGGTATAGGAGTTATTATCTACGGAATTAACGTTCAAAATAGCGTGAATTATCAATTCGCAAAAGCATTTGGTTCCGGTGCAGGAAATGTTGTAGTTATGATGTTCGGAGGTGGAGTAGTAGCATTCATTGGTCTTATTCTCCTTTGTGTAGGAAAAGGGCAACAAGAAGATACAGAAACGTCAGGACAAAATTCATCTCAGACAATAGACCTTACAAATGACGAAAATACAAGCCCTACTAAAGACGAGTATTTGGAGAAAGCTTTATCTAAAAGTGATGATGAACTAAAAGAAATCATTAGGCAAAAGGAAGACTACAATCCCCAATTAGTAAATAGTGCAGAGAAAGTATTGATTGCCAGAATGACAGGAACCGAAATTATAGTAAACAAACAAAATACAGACAATATGAATGGACAATAACTAAAAGCTCCCGGTTTTTATTTCCAAAAGCAGTGATAAAATCAAACTAAAAATTTGAATACTATGAAACCTCTTTTGCCTTCCTTCTCTTTTATAGTAGTATGCCTGAGTTTGCTTTTCATCTTTACAAGTTGTAATGAACTACAAACTAGATATGAAGATTCCGGTTACGGCAATAGCATTGTTAGTCAAAAACATGAAAAAGATACAGAATGGCTCTACGGTGTTGTTTGGGGAGTAAACCATCACTCAGTGATTCCTGTGATTTACAATAAAATGAGTCTTGATTTTGCCTTCCTCGGATTCATAGCCGAGAAAGATGGAATACGTTATGCTTTCAATTCAAAAGGACGTGACTTATTAGCTCCGGACACATACATTTCACATGAGGAATTAGGTTATAATCTTTATTATGGAGAGTGCTTTCGCAAGGACTTTTGTTGGAAGATAAAAGGTAAAAGAGGAACTTACTTTTACTCTGCATCGCATCCGGAGCAGACTATCGGTCCTTATGAAGATATACAACCAGGAAGTCGTGGTTTCATGTACAAGGAAAACGGGAAATGGGGATATCAAAACATGATTCGAACAAACAAAGGATCGCACGATAAAGGAAATATACCTGCCCACTATAATGCCATAATCGAACTAACAGAATATGGAGTTAACAGCATCCGGTTGTTAGTAAAAGACAATAAACAATGGAAAGTTCTTAGTCCTGATGGTTCACTATTACGCAATGTAACGGATAAAGAAATAGCTCACATAAGAAAAATAGGTAAAGAATACACTTTTCTCAATACCAACCGCATTGTTGAATACAATAATAATCATAAAACTCCGGAACAGAAGCGAATAGGAACAGCAGAAGCTGCCAGAATTTGTATTAAAAGAACTTATAGCATAAATAAATCAGTATTTGACCCATCAAATACAGTGTATGATAATCCTGTGCCATTTGAAAATCCATATTAGCAAAGCTGCTTTGCTAATGCGGATTCATTCTACGGAAATATGGTAGAGAGAATTTATACCTAAGAACATTATCATAAACATAAGTTCTATCTGCAAATACTGAAAACAATACAGCAATTAGCAAATTGTTTGCTTACCACATACTAAAACAAAACTATTATACAGCATTGTTTGTTAATACAATATAACCAAACATCAAAAGACGATGCTACACACCTTTTTAAATATAATAGCTACTATCATCAGCGTTATCAGTTTGCTAATTGTAGCTTACGGAGTATTTGTTGGATTCATAGCTTTTCTACATAACGAAATCAAGCGGTTTAATGGAACATACACAGTCAACAATATCCGGCAACTAAGGGCTGACTTCGGCAGTTACCTCTTACTGGGATTGGAGTTTCTAATTGCTTCAGACATACTAAAGACAGTGGTAGATCCGAGTTTGGATGAATTGGCCATCTTAGGCGGAGTAGTTGTAGTCAGGACGATACTCTCTGTCTTTCTGAATAAAGAGATAAAAGAATTGGCGGAAGATGAAAATTCAAAAAGCATCTGAATAGATTGGAATAAAAAAGAAATGTATTACTTTTGCATAAACTCGTAATTTAAAGTTATGGAATACATCAACGAATTTCACAAAGCATGGATAGAGCGTACCCGCCAGTCAATAGCCTCTTGGAGCAAGCAGCCTGTATCGTTAGAAAAGAAAAAGAAACAACAGGAAATGCTGAACAAACAGAAAGCTATAAGAGAGGCCAAATCAAAAAGCTGACAGAATTTGCAGATTCATACAATCTGTGGATTAGCCTTTCTCTGCTAAATATAGATTTTCTAAGTAAAGGTGGAGAAAATGAGGTATATGCCGATGATGGGAATTTGGTCATCAAATTAAATAATTTTGAATATGCAGGAGAAGATTTAGAGAATTTCTTTATCCGTATCTTTGCACACAATCATTACTTCAGCAATGTTCCTTATGAAATGATCGGCTTTGCATATAACAGTCAGCATGAGTTCTGTGCAGTAATTACGCAACCTTATATTATTGCCAAACGAGAAGCTACAGAAGATGAAATCGCTGAATACATGAATGCCATTGGTTTTGAAACAGATTATCAGGATGAATTCCATAATAAAGAGTATGAGATATTCGATGCAGTACCCAATAATGTATTATATGGGATAGATAATGATCTCTATTTCATTGATACGCAAATCAGATTAAGAAGAATATAAAAGACACGATATGAAAAAGAACTTACTATTATTACTTTGCTTGTTTTGTCTGGTCAATGTTTGCCATGCAAAAGCGAAAGACACTTTTACCGTTTTCCAATTAAACCTGTGGCATGGATGTACTAAAGTACCCAACGGAGATCAAGGCATTATTGATGTACTGGATGAGATGGATGCGGATGTCGTTTTTCTGTGCGAAATCAGAGACGGAAAACAGTTTATCCCTCATGTGATCGAAGAACTGGAGAAGAGAGGAAAACACTATTATGGAGAAACATTTGATCTTGCAATCGGTGTTTTGAGTAAATTCAAGCCGGACAGTTGGACCAAATGCTGCATCGTACCTGGTGACGAAGGTCGTGCTATGGTGAAAATGGTTGCAACAATCGAAGGCCAACCCGTATCTTTCTATTCTTGTCATTTGGACTACCGGCATTATCAATGCTATATGCCACGTGGATATAATGGTACTACCTGGAAGAAAATGGATAAGCCGATAACGGATGAAGAAGAAGTCTTGAAAGCAAACAGACAGTCTTTCCGGGATGAAACCATCCGTGCTTTTATTCAGGAAGTACAATCTGACATTCAACAAGGCCGCCCGATAATCATGGGAGGAGATTTTAATGAGCCCTCTCATTTAGACTGGCAGGCAGATACAAAGGATTTGTGGGATCATAATGGGGCTGTCATTCATTGGGACTGCTCAATGATGTTGAGCAAAGCAGGATTCAAAGATACATATCGCGAAAAATATCCCAATACAGTTCGATATCCCGGTTTTACATTCCCAGCCGGAAACAAACTCGCAGAAGAGGCAAAACTGGAAAAGTTGGCTTGGGCGCCTGAAGCAGACGAACGTGACCGGATTGATTTCATTTATTATTATCCATTGGAGTCGATGCTTTCCATGAAGAATAGCAAGTTGGTAGGTCCCTCCGAAACAGTTGTCCGGGGAAAAATAACAGAAAATGATTCTAAAGATAAGATTCTGACGCCTTCTTGTATTTGGCCCAGCGACCATAAAGGTAATCTTGCTACATTTAAGATTCGGAAGAAACGGTAATAGTATATTGAATAGGGTGACATCTACAGGATGATATACATACTCTGTTACTACAGTCTCCTTTATCTCATCCGCCAAATAGCCTACTGGTCCATGCTTCTCTATTTGAACTCATGTTAGTGTTAATGTAAAAAGGTTGAATCTGACAACTTCCCCATAAACAAGATTGTTAATTAGAAACTAATTCATTATCTTTGCATTGAAAGGAGACAGCCACATGAAACTAATAGAGAACAATATCCAGAAGATTATAGACTTATGCAAGAAACATAAGGTACATAAGCTATTTGTGTTTGGTTCTATCCTTACAAATCGCTTTAACGACAACAGTGATATTGATTTAGTAGTAGATTTCAATAAAGCAGAAGTAAGTGATTACTTTGATAATTACTTTGATTTCAAATATGCTTTAGAGAATCTGTTTGGCAGAGAAGTTGATTTACTGGAAGAACAAACGATTAAGAATCCATATCTGAAGAAGAATGTGGATGCAACTAAAACTTTAATCTATGGATGACTTAATAAAGAAACACTTGCAAGATATTCTAACTGCCATTGAAGAAGTGGAAGGTTTCTTCGGCAATGCTCCTAAAGTTTATGATGACTTCTATAGTAACCTATGCCTTAGACGAGCCGTTGAAAGGAATATAGAAATCATTGGTGAAGCTATGAATAGAATACTAAAAGTTGATAAGGATATAGCTATAACCAATTCTCGTAAAATAGTAGATGCCAGAAATTATATCATACATGGCTATGATAGTCTATCTGTAGATATACTTTGGAGCATGGTTATTAATCATCTGCCAAAGCTTAGAAATGAAGTCATAACATTACTAAAGACATGAGATTAGTTACACAAAATTGTGGACAGTGCCGTATATCTGTTCTTTCGCACTCACACAGATGTATACTATTTGCACCATTAAAAATAGAAAAAGCCAGATTAAACCACCTGTTGATTTGCAACAAATGAGCTATCGTTCATTCCCGGACAACTTATCGATTAAGACAGCATCGATATCTTTTGCCAATTCTTGATAGGTCGCCAAAGGATCATCTGTATATACAACACGAATAATCCCCTCCTTGTCTGTAATCAATATACGGGGAATGGTATGGGAAGCAAAAAGCGAAAAGACAGCATCATCATTCTGAGCGGAAAAAGGCAAGGTAAACGAATGTTTTTCCCAATAGGCTTGTACTTCAGAGCCCGATTCCGAACGGCTGATACAAGACAATAATACATCCGGATTCTCTTTATACATATCATAAACTTTCTGAATAACCGGAAGTTCTTTCTGACAATCCGGACAATCCGTATGAAAAAAGACAATCACTCCAACCTTCCCGCTAAATGACTGCGTATTCAACACTCCCCCATCATTCATCTCTACCGAAAATTGAGGAAGGGCGTCACCGGCAACAAGAGCAAAGTCTCCCCTGTCATCATCATCGTCCGTGATACAGGAAGAAAAAACTGCCAGAACGATACATAGCAATATCACCACTTTGCTTCTTATTTCCACTTTCATATCTTTCTTCGTTAGTTATGCAACTCCCAAAAGCTCTACCTCAAATACCAATGTCGAAAAAGCCGGAATCGGACCGGATGCACGGGTTCCGTATCCCATCGTGTAAGGTATATAGATGATCCATTTATCTCCCGCACGCATCCGTTGGAGCGCCAGTTGCCAACCATCTATTACATCGCAGAGGCGGAAAGCTTCCGGACAATTACGTTCATAAGAATTATCGAACACCCGACCGTTAATCAGACTCCCTTTATAATGAACGGTAACAATACTCCGCACATTAGGAAAAACAGTCCCCGTACCGGTCTCCAAAACCTTATAATAGATGCCGCAAGGCAAGGCATAAACACCTTCCTGCGATGACAATTCTTTCAAGAACTCCAAATTCGTCTCTTTATATTCTTGCTTTCTTCCCATAAATACATGATTTGAATGTACAAAAGTAAGCAGATTTAAGAGAAATCTTCCATAAAAACTGTATATTTGTTTGTTGAATCATAAAAACTCATCGCTATGGGACAAATTAAAACCAGATGCAGCGCTGCTGCCGGACTATTCTTGATTCTTTTGACAGTAATTGCGGGATTTTCGTCCTGTAAAAGTAATCAGAAAGACATTATTCCTTCTGCCGAATACGCTCCATACGTCAATGCTTATACGGGAGGAGTGATTTCGCAAAACTCAACGATACGCATAGAGCTGACACAGGACCAGCCGATGGTAGACCTGAATCAGGAACTGAAAGACAATCCGTTCAGTTTCTCTCCTTCATTGAAAGGAAAAACGTATTGGGTCAGCAACAATACCATTGAATTTGTCCCCGAAGAAGGGGCACTGAAACCAGGTGCCTTTTACGAAGGAACCTTCCACCTGGGAGATTTCGTCGATGTAGACAAAAAGCTGGAAGAATTCAACTTCTCCTTCCGCGTGCAGGAACGAAACTTTAGTATTCATACCGATCCGATAACCGTCACAGCCACCCAGCCCGACCAAGTGACCGTAACGGGTGAAATACGTTTCAGCGATGTAGTGAAAAAAGAGGAAGTAGAGAAAATGCTCACAGCCGGAAGCGAAAAGAACAAAAGCTATCCGATTGAAATCACCCAGACAGATCACCCGACCCGATACGCATTCAGCATCAGTCAGATAACCAAAGAAGCGGAAGATTACCAACTGGAAATTACCGCCAAAGGCAATCCGGCAGGCATCGACCGTACCCAAAACGAAAGTATTCTGATCCCGGCAAAGAACAGTTTCCGCTTCCTGTCCGCCGTACGCATCGACCAACCGGAAAACGGAATTGAAATCATATTCTCCGACCCTGTATCCAACACACAGGATTTGAAAGGACTCATCGACGTTCCGGAAGTTTCTTCCTCTATTTTCCAGATCAAAGAAAATAAAGTATTCGTTTACTTCGAAACCGGCAAACTGAACAAACTGACGCTGAATATCCATGAAGGAATAAGAAACAGCCAGGACAAACCGCTGGGCACTTCCCACTCCATCTCATTCAGTGAACTGAACCTGAAACCGCAGGTAGAAATGGCTACTTCCGCCGCTATCCTGCCCGATTCGAAAAGTCTGATCATCCCCTTCCGTGCCGTCAATCTATATGCGGTGGATTTGAGCGTGATCCGTATTTTCGAAAACAACGTATTGATGTTCATGCAGAACAACTCGCTCTCCTCAGCCAATGAATTGCGACGTTCGGGACGACTGGTTTATAAGAAGACATTGTGGCTGGCGAAAGATTCTTCCAAAGATGTGCACCGCTGGGAAGACTATTCGATAGACCTTGCCGGATTGATTCATCAGGAGCCGGGAGCCATTTACCGTGTCATCCTCTCGTTCCGCCAGGAATACTCCGCTTATCCTTGCGGGGGAAGTGAAAACAAGGAAATGCAGTTCGCGGACAACAAGTCTTCCGACAACCTGACCAAAGTCAGCGGAGAGACATTGTCGGAAGACGATGAAGCGGTATGGGACACTCCGGAAACATACTATTATTATAACGGCAGCGTGCCGATGGACTGGAGCCAGTACCGATGGACAGAACGGGATAATCCCTGCCATCCGTCCTACTATATGAATTCCGACCGGATAGCTGCCTGCAATATCTTTGCCTCCAATCTGGGAATGATTGTGAAACGTAATTCACTGAATAAGTTGTGGATTGCGGTAAATAACATTCTGGATACGAAGCCGGTAGCGAAAGCACAGGTAACAATTTACAACTTCCAGCTCCAGCCGATTGGAAAGGGAGAGACGAACGGTGAAGGGCTGGTAGAAATCACTCCGAAGGGAGTTCCTTTCATAGCGGTAGCCGAAGCGGACAAGCAAAAGGCATATGTACGCGTGGTCGATGGCGAAGAGCAGTCGGTCAGCCGGTTCGATGTGGGAGGAAAAGACATTCAGAAAGGTCTGAAAGGATTTATCTATGGCGAGAGAGGCGTATGGCGTCCGGGAGATACACTGCATATTTCCTTCATGCTGGAAGACCGGGAGAAACGCATTCCGGACAAACATCCGGTAGCATTGGAGATTTACAATCCAAGAGGACAGTTCTATACCAAAATGATCTCTACGCAGGGTACAAACGGATTTTATACATTTGCCGTGCCCACACAAGCCGACGATCCCACCGGATTATGGAATGCCTACGTGAAAGTAGGAGGAACTGCCTTCCACAAGGGGCTGCGCATCGAAACCATCAAGCCGAACCGTCTGAAGATTACACTAGCTTTACCAACCATCCTTCAGGCTTCGAGCAAAGACGTATATGCCCCGCTTACTTCTTCATGGCTGACGGGAGCCACCGCATCGCGACTGAAAGCCAAGGTCGAAATGTCCTTATCAAAGGTCAATACGCAGTTCAAGAACTACGGGCAATACCTGTTCAGCAATCCGGCAACGGACTTTACGACCGTCCGGGCGGATGTGTTCAACGGGGTACTGGATGCGGAAGGAAGAGCAGGCGTCAATATACAGCTTCCGGTAGCAACGGGTGCTCCGGGCATGCTGAATGCAACGCTCACCACCCGTGTTTTCGAACCGGGAGGAGATGCAAGCATTTACTCGCAGACTGTTCCCTTCTCTCCGTTCACATCGTATGTGGGCATCAATCTGAACCAGCCGAAAGGAAAGTATATCGAAACAGACAAAGATCATGTGTTTGACATCGTGACGGTCAACGATCAGGGACAGCCGGTGAACCGTTCCAATCTGGAATATAAAATCTACCGGATCAGCTGGAGCTGGTGGTGGGAAAACGGTGAAGAGTCTTTCGGAACCTACATCAACAACAGTTCCATCACTCCCGTTGCCAGTGGTAACCTGCAGACCACAGGAGGAAAAGCCTCCTTCAAGTTCCGCATCAATTATCCGGATTGGGGACGCTATCTGGTGTACGTGAAAGACCGTGAAAGCGGACACGCTACCGGAGGAACCGTCTACATCGACTGGCCCGACTGGCGCGGACGTTCGAACAAGACAGACCCGAGCGGCATCAAGATGCTTGCTTTCTCACTGGACAAAGATTCTTATGAGATAGGAGAAACAGCCACGGCAATCATTCCCGCAGCCGCCGGAGGACGTGCGCTGGTATCCCTCGAAAACGGTTCGACCGTCTTGCAGCAGCAATGGCTCGAAGTGTCCGATCAGGGAGATACGAAACTCACCTTCAAGATTACACCGGAAATGGCTCCGAATGTTTATCTGCATATCAGCCTGTTGCAGCCTCATGCGCAGACAGTCAATGATCTGCCGATCCGTATGTACGGCATTGCTCCGGTATTTGTGACCAACCGTCAGACGATTCTGCAACCGCAGATCAAGATGCCGGAAGTGCTGCGTCCGGAAACTGACTTTAACGTGACTGTCAGCGAGAAAAGCGGAAAACCGATGACTTATACACTGGCGATTGTGGATGACGGTCTGCTCGATCTGACTAACTTCAAGACGCCCGACCCGTGGAACGAGTTTTATGCACGCGAGGCTCTCGGCATCCGTACATGGGATATGTACGACGATGTGCTGGGTGCTTCCGGCGGACGTTACAGTTCATTGTTCAGCACGGGTGGAGATGCCTCGCTGAAACCGGCAGATGCCAAAGCCAACCGTTTCAAACCGGTGGTCAAATTCATCGGTCCTTTCTATCTTGCGAAAGGCAAGCAACAGACACATACGTTGAAGCTTCCGATGTAT
>OMGW01000955.1_pt1 | contig 10396 bp, 9 predicted proteins | sample 1646131 | NCBI WGS metagenome assembly OMGW01 (sample SAMN05578588, study PRJEB25193) | human gut metagenome | biome: Human Microbiome; feature: human-associated habitat; material: feces | host: Homo sapiens | place: USA:Birmingham
TAGCAGTAAGGATTCACCTTTGTTCAAACAATAAATTGTTCCTCTTATAGGATCTCTATCAAAATCCTGTCCGATAACGTGGACGAAACGTGAATCCTTACTGCTATATAAATACTTCGGGACTCCGGTTTCAGAGCTACCTTCTCTATCCTTTCCTTAAAAAGATCTTACAGCCAATGAATCTTTCTCTCTGATAAGGGGTAATAGATACTCCTCTCTGGCACTACCTTTTGCTTCTATTATACTATCGCAGTCCCAAGTCCTTTGTCAAGTGAAAAAAATACCATTGACAATCTATATTATACGCTGTATAGTATATACACAAGCAATATTATACAGCATATAATATTATATAAAATTATACGTACAATATAAAGGAGATGAGTCCATGGTATTTAATACAGGTTCCACACTGCTGGATGCCATTGTCCTTGCCGTTGTCTCCAAAGACCCGGAAGGAACTTACGGATATAAGATCACACAGGACGTACGGGAAGTCATTGAATTAAGTGAATCAACCCTGTATCCGGTTCTTAGACGTCTGCAGAAGGATGAATGCCTGAGTACTTATGATAAAGAATGCGCAGGACGTAATCGACGCTACTACCGCATCACTGAAAAAGGCATTACACAATTACAGATGTATGAGACTGAATGGATCAATTATTCATCCAAAATAACAAGTGTATTTGAGGGAGGTATTACTCATGAGTAAAAATGAATTTATAGACCGGCTGGCGCAGTTGCTTGCTGATGTCTCACCTGAAGAACGTGATGAAGCGCTCACCTATTATCGTGAATATATTGAAGATGCCGGACTTGAAAATGAAGAAGCCATTTTACAGGAATTAGGCTCACCGGAAGAGATTGCTGCTGCCATTAAGGTAGATTCGGATTACCGCTCTTCCAGACAGCCCCTTGCACCAATTGCAGACACCCCCCAATATGCAAGCCAGGCTCAGTCCAATCAACAGACTCATGCAAAAGGAACAGATTCAACCGTTATTATTCTTGCCGTTATACTTGCCGTTGTGTTAAGTCCCCTCTGGTTTCCAATTATAATTGCGGTATTTGCTACTTTAGCAGGCATTCTGATAGGTGCCTTGTTTGGCGGCATCGGATGTGTACTTGTAGGTATTAGTCTATTCATTGCAGCAATTGTATGTTTGTTCAAATCCACACTGCTGGTTGCCTTTTCCCTGTTAGGCGCCGGACTGCTGGTCGCCGCTATAGGCATCCTTTTCATAGTCCTTGGAGTCTGGCTGTGTGCCACAGTCATCCCCTGGTGTGCCACAGGCATAGGCAAAGTATTTCACAAACTGTTTTCCAGAAATAAGGAGGCGCAAGCATGAAAAAGTTTTATAAAAATGCTCTGATTACGGCGGGTATTCTTTTTGCAGTAGGTGCTGTTATTTTAGTCATGTGTACATTTGTTGGTGGCTCCTCTTTTCACAATGATGTGAAATCCGGTAATATCCCGGAGCTGGTCAGCTTATTTCATTTTAATAATTCAGATACCTCTCATTCTGCTTTCCATGTGGATAATCGTATCGTTCATTTTGATTTCAATGACGAATATCCCGTTTATTCAGGTTCAAGGACAGACAATGAGGCAGCTGATGCCTCTAAGATCAAGCACATTAATATAGATCTTGGCGGTGGTGAATACATTATCGAACAGTCTTCTGACAATCACTATTTTCAGATTGTTGCAGAAAGCAGTGATACATATCAATACTACACAGAGAATAGCACTTTCTATGTGATCGGGTTCGATGGCTCCAGCATAAACTTTGGTGACAGGCATAATAAACTGACTCTTCGCCTGCCATCTGATCTGGAATTTACTGATGTCACTATTTCTCTGGGCGCCGGTAATCTGGAGTGGGATTCTCTTACAACAGATTCTCTCATACTCGATGCAGGTGCCGGCTCCATCACCCTGTCCAATGTATCTGCTGCTACTACCGATGTGAACCTTGGTGCAGGAATCATAGACCTCAACCACTGTACTTTGCAGAACGCTTCCTTTGAAGTGGGGATGGGAGAGCTTAATTACTCCGGCGTCATTCGAGGTGATCTGACTGCTGATTGCGGCATGGGAAGTCTGACCTTTGCCTTCATTGATAGCGAACAGAAACACAATTATTCCCTGGATGGCAGTATGGGCAGTATCTCCATAGGAGACAAGGGATACGGGGGATTGGAATACGAGAAGACACTCAACAATAATGCCTCCAGCAATTATGAGCTGTCATGTTCCATGGGCAATATCACAGTCACCTTTGAAGACTGATTTTGTCAATAATCCAATTTTGTGCAAAATATATATAGGAACCTCTTTGCGGGCATGCTATACTAAGGCAAATAAATGCTTTTGATACAGACTGTAAGGAGGTTTCCTTTTTTATGAAAAAATTAAAATTATTCGCAGCTGTTATAGTCTCCATACTTACCTTAACAGCACCGGTCAGCGTCCTTGCCACAGAAAATACCTCTACGGAACAAAGTGCTTCCGGCTACGAAGTAAAAGACACCAGTCTCACCTGTTATGTAAACTCCGAGAAAGGTCTTAATGTCCGCAGCGGTCCCTCAACGGATTACTCTGTCATTGGCACACTCTCCAATGGTTCCAAGATAGAAGTTACCGGTGAAAGCGGCGGCTGGTATCGTTTTGATTATAATGGTAAAGACGGCTTTGTAGCCACCAAATATACAACGACGCAGGCTTCTGATCCTAACGGCAGCAATGCCGCAGCAGCCGATGACAATACGACCTCTTCCACAGCTGCAGCTGATGGGAATAGTGAATCAAAGCTTGCTATTTTCGATGATTCCACTCTGGTCTATCTTGCATTGGCGATTGTCGTTGTCGTTATGCTGATCCTTATCTCTGTACGTGGCTTCTTTAAAAAGTCACCATCTGAATATGAGGAAGATTACGAAGACGAATACCCTGAGGAAGATGAGGGCAATTATTCCGGGGAAGACGAAGAATACTATGAAGACGAATATAGTGAGGAAGACTTTGAAAATGAAGGAGAATCAGAATATATAAATGAGAATGATGACATGTATCGTGAGGAAGACTACGACGATGATGATTTATAATTTGTAAATGCGAAGCTTAGACATTTAAAAGGCGTGTGAAAAACTTTTATTTTTCACACGCCCTTTTATATACTTATACCCTTAGAATCCAATCTTATTGTTTGATTTGGTGCGAATCATCTTAATGGATGACTCCATATCTCCCAGTCCCCTTACGACCTCTTCTGCTGTCTCCAGCTGTGCAGAATTGATGCAGAATACAATATTAGTCTTGGAACCAGAGAAAAGTCTTGCAAAGAAGCCCGGTTTCTCCCATCTTAAAAAGTAGGAAACTCTTGCCTTCATAAATGCCTTCTCCAGAGCTGCCTTCACATCCATATCTGTAACAGAACAGTAATCCATTTCGTTATTTACTTTTACTTTGCTATATTCATTTTCCACCATTATGCCCGCCTTCTTTCGTCATTCACTTCGTTCACAATTACCTGATTACTGCAATATTTTGTAACTATTCATCGTAATATGTTTTACCTTCTACAACCAGGGTAATAATGCCATCTGTTACATCAAGAATCGTAACTGCACAATTCTTATGTACACCTCCCTGCCAAAAATGCGCGATATCGGTCTTTTCTACCGAAGATAACAGCCCCCGAAGTGCTGCCCCATGTGTAGAAAGCAGTATTGCATCCTCAGCTCCATACTGTGTAGTATGTACCAATTCCTGCAAAAAATCAGTGGTTCTTGCACATAATTCTTCTATGGATTCTGCGCCCTCAGGTGGATGATACTGATCCGGTCGTGTAAAGAAATTCATAAAATCCGGATCTGGAATCTCATAATTATCTTTTGCACAACAATGTCCTTCATAAATGCCAAAACTGATCTCCTGTAATCTCTCATCTTCAATTACATCAATCTGTCTGTCACCCTTCACCAGCATTGCTGTTTCCTTAGCCCTTTGCAAAGGACTGGTATAAATACACCTGAAATTTACACTGCTAAGAGCTTCGCCGGTAATCCTCGCCAATCTCCTGCCTTCCTCATTCAAGGGAATATCAGAACGCCCCTGCAGGCGTCTGACCTTATTCCAGTCTGTCTCACCATGTCGAATAATATATATTTTCATATCTGCAATTATATCCTATACGTTTCCTGATACTTCATACTTTATCTTGATACTTTCTGTATCTTCACTACTTACTATAATATAAATGCTTCCAAAAAACAATATATCACTTCATAATACATATGGATTGTGCAGGCATTGTAAGTACTCCATTTTCCAAAGTAATCGCTTCTCCATGCAAGGTCAGGTATCCCCTGATTGCCATAAAATCAATGGCTGAGCCTGTCAGTTTAACCTCCATGGCTTCATCCGAAGTATTATATACTACTGCAATGGTGCTATCTTCCCATGTCTTGGTAATTACAGCCTGATGTCCGTCACACAAGGCTTCTACTGCTTCTATGGTTCCTCTTGCTAACTCAGGATTCTCATTTCGCAGTCTGAGAGCCCTCTTATAATAATTTAATATAGAATCAGGATCAGCCTGCTGTTCCTCTACGCCTGCAAAAGCCGAAGTAATTCCTGCCTCTGCATCCTTTGGTCCTTTGGTCATTCCGGCTGTATCCGTATCTGACCATATAAAAGGCAATCTCTTATTCTCGTCCTTGGTTCCTGCGCTGGACATACCAATCTCTTCCCCATAATATACAAAAGGATTACCGCTCAATGTCATAAGCAATCCTCCTGCCATCTTCAGGTCATCCGGATCATTTCGAAGAGCATTCGCCACACGTCCCATATCATGATTGGTAATAAAAGGAGCATCTATATAATCAGGATTCTCTGCTGTAAAATCCGTCTGGTATTTCAGCATGGACTGCACCAGATTGGCAGCCTTATACGTTCCTCTTGCTGCCTTGATCAGCTTACCTTCCTTATCTGCCAGATCAAAATTAAACATACTGGGGGTACCACTTGCATAATAATCTGCAATGGCAGCTTCATTTGCCCATACCTCAGATACCATATAGAAATCAGGATTCTGACTCAGACAATATTCATAGAACCAGTTCAATATTTCTGTATTGGTTGTTGTATCATTCTCTTCAAAATGCATTGCAGCATCCATTCTGAAACCATCAATGCCCATTCCAATCCAATATGATGCAATCTGCTCTAATTCTGCACGCAGCTGTTCATTCTCCAGATTCAGATCCGGCATTTCTGACCAGAATACACCTTCATAGTACCAATCCGTATTCTTGACCTGATAATAGTCCTGCTTCTGTTCATTTGCAAAATGATAATACCCTACATAAGGGCATTCCTGTTCATCCGGCTCTGCCCCCTGCGGCAGCTGTTCCAAATATTCACATGCCTGTGTGAACCAGAGGTGCTGTGATGAAGTATGATTCATAACAAAGTCCAAAATAATACGGATTCCCCGCTTATGACATTCCTCAATTAAATTCTGCATATCCTCTGTGCTTCCATATTCCGGATCTATCTGCATGTAATCTACTGTGTCATATTTGTGGTATGTTGTAGACTGGAATACCGGCATAAGCCAGATACCATTAAATCCCATATCCTGGATATAATCAAGCTTCTGTGTCACTCCATTCAGATCACCAATGCCATCTCCATCCGAGTCATAGAAAGAATAAACAAATATTTCGTAATAATTGCGGTAGTTATCATCTACAATCTGTAATTCCTGTTCGTAGGGATATTCCTCCCCAATCCAGCCACCAACTGCATTTGCAGTCTCATTTACAGCTGTATCTGCAGCCTGGCTGTGTTCCTGTGTGCTCTCCTCTGTTTTCTCTTGTTCGTTTTCCTGTGTACTTCCGCTCTCTTCATAAGATTCCTGTATATCGTTGGCTGCTTTCCCACAACCAGACATACACACCATAGTCATTACCATTCCAAGCATACATAATATGTATTTCTTATTCTTCATTCCTTCGCCCTCTTTCTATAAATTGAAAATCGGCAGTCAAAATGACTACCGATTTTATAAATACACCAATGCTCACATATTAGCCCTTAACAGCACCACCGGTTACACCTTCTACATAATACTTCTGTAAGCACATGAAGAGAATTGTAACAGGAACTGCTACCAGAATACCACCAGCACAGAATCTGGTAAAGTATCCCTGATAATCATTTGTCCAAACCCATCTCTGCATTGCTACGGCTACGTTATAGCTATCACTGTTACCTAATGCAACATAAGAAGCAAATACATAATCACACCATGGAGCCATGAATGCCAGCAAAGCAGTATAAATAATAATAGGCTTAGATAATGGAATAATCATCTGCACCAGGATCTGTGCCCTTGTAGCACCATCCATCAATGCAGCTTCATCCAGAGATTTGGGAATTGTATCGAAGTAACCTTTACATACATAATATCCCATACCGGAACCTTCTACAGAAATCAGAATCAATCCCGGAATTGCACCTGCCTGTGTCAATCCAAACTGCTTTAACAGGAAATACAAGCAGATCATAGTAAGGAAACCAGGGAACATACCCAGCACCAGCCAGAAATTCATCAATGCCTTACGACCTTTGAAACGAAGTCTGGATAATGCATAGCTCACACAGATAACTACAATCGTGTTACAAATTGTAACTGCAACCGCAATCTTTAATGTGTTGCCATACCATTTGAAGAACTGACAGTCCTTACTGAACAGGAACTTATAGGAATCTAAAGAAAATTCCTTAGGCAGCAGATAATTAACCATGCCACCGAACTCTGTAATATAAGAACGGAAGCTCTGTAAAAATAAGCATACAAATGGGAAAAGCCATATGATACTGATGATAATCAATACAAGATAAGCAATTGCATTTCCCAATTTCTTATGTTGTTTATGAATTTTCTTTGACTGTGCCATTATTGGAATCCCTCCTCATCCTTAACTGAAGGTAAGATATTGTATACTACCAGTGAAATAACCGCTGTTACCAGGAATACCATAATACCAATAACTGCCGCCATCTTATAATCTGTATCCTGTACAGTCATCTTATACAACCATGTTACCAAAAGATCTGTATAACCGGCGCCACCAGCCAGCTTCATGGACTGTGGATTTCCCTGCGTCAACAGGAAGATAACGTTAAAGTTGTTCAGATTGCCTGTAAACTGTGTCAACAGGAATGGTCCTGTTACGAATAACATATACGGAAGTGTAATCTTCATAAACATCTGAACCGGATTCGCACCATCAATACGTGCACTTTCATATAAATCTGCAGGAATATTCATCAAAAGTCCTGTTGCAATCAACATCATATATGGAATACCAATCCATAAGTTAATCAGGATAATCAGAATCTTTGCATAAGTTCCGTTTGTCCAGAATGGGATTGCCTGACTGATCAGACCCCATTTCAATAAATATGCATTAACAAGTCCGTCTGCCGCAAACATCTTACCGACATACAATAAGGAAACAAACTGTGGAACGGCAATCGTCATAACGAGAATCGTTCTCCAGAGTTTCTTGAACTTAATACCCTTCTTATTTATTAAAATCGCAACTGCCATTCCCAGGAAATAGTTCAGGAAAGTTGCAAAGAATGCCCAAATTAATGTCCAGCTTAATACCGTGCCAAATGTAGAACCAAATCCATTTGTTCCGAATGAGAACAAATTCTTAAAGTTCGTCCATCCTACCCAGGTAAATAACTGCGCAGGAGGCTGATGGTTATAATCATAATTAGTAAATGCTATACAAATCATGAATATAATAGGTACAACTGTGAAAATAAAGATTCCCAGGCAAGGTAATGCCAAAAGAGTCTTATCAAAATTCTGATCCAGTAATGAATGTAAATCCTGTCTGTTTGTCGGAAGGGATTTACCTGATTCCAAAATAAGCTGACATTTACGGTTATCTCTGACATTCATTCTCCATACAAGAATAAATGCAAGTATGATGATAATACTCAGAACACTGTATAACAGAATAAGGAAACTGTTATCACCATAGGAAACTGTTCCATCCGGATTAAATCCTCTACCATGAGTACCTAATGTGGCTAAATCAGTCAGATACTTGGAGCCAAAATTTACAATATACAAAATAAATGCTACTTCTATAGCCAAAAAAGCGATACCGCGAGCAAACTGCTTGCGCATCAGCTGTCCAAATCCCATAATCAGATATGAAATTCGTGTCTTCCAATCACCTTTTGCAAAGGTCACACCGATTTCTTTTAAATCAGCACCAATCCATTGAAAGAATTTACTAATTGCACTTCCTGCATTTTTCAATACATTGCCCTTACCAGAGTTTTTTTCTTCTTTCATATTCCCTCCAGATTGTGTTTATCATTGCAGGCAATCCATGCAGAATGTTTCACCTACAAAAGCAAGATAATTTTTCATAAGACCGGACAGGGAGATGGTATCCCCCTGTCCAATCCTGCTCTTCTATTAACTATAGTAATTAAATTACTATTACTTACTGTGCGTAAGATTCGCAAGAAGCCTGGAATGACTCAAGAGCCTTCATCAGATCTTCATCAGAAGCATTGTCATAATCACCAGCGATAACTGAATCACCAAGAGATGTTGCAAGTGTCCAGTAATCGTTAGGATACTGTCCCTGAGGGATTGTGTATGCTAACTGCTCTGCTAATGCGGAAAGCGCCTCATCAGCCTGAACGCTGCTGTCCTGCTGTGCTACTAAGTTAGAAGGACCCCAAGCTACTGCATTGTAACGTGCAATCTGGCTTTCTTCACCTGCAAGATAGTTAGCAATTGCAAGGCATACAGCCATCTTGTTAGCATCTGTCTGAGGCTTAACACCTAATAACTTAAATCCACCAAATCCGCTTAACTGATAATCTGTTCCGTCAACTGTGAAAGAAGGAAGCTTAGCACATGCATAATTGTCACCAAGTAAGTCCTTAAGAGCACCTGCATCCCATGTACCATCTACGATAGCACCGATATTAGATGCGCTGCTTGCAGAAGACCCATTCACAAATGCAGAAGATTTATGCAGATTGATAATAGCCTTAAGAGCCTTAACACCGTTATCTGAAGCATAATCTGTATTGCATACTGTAAAGTTACCAGCATCATCTGTATCATATGTTAATGTACAGCCTGTACCAAAGAAGAATGCAGGCTGATACCAGCCGGAGTTAATCTCCATGTAGATGTTCTTGCCTGCCTTCTCGCAGTCAGCTACGATAGCATCAAGAGATGTTGGATCTGTAACAACACTCTTATCATAATATAAGAAATATCCGTTGTCAGATGTCAGAGGGAATGCAAATACAGTATCAGACATTGTAGCTGCTGCTGCTGCACCTGCGTCATTGTTTGTTGTAACTGCTGTAGCATAGTCACCTGTGATAGGCATTAATGCACCTGCTGATACCAGACGAGCTAACTGGTCCTGAGCAAATCCGTAGATATCTGCACCACCTTCAACGTCTGTGATCATGTTGCTTGCTGCATCACCTTCACCAACTGGCTCAACTGTTACTGTGTATCCGGCATACTGAGGATTTGCATCCTGAAATGCCTTAATCTGATCCTGGGTAAATGTCTGAACATTCTCAGCAACCCAAACCTTAATTTCACCTGTACCGTAATCAGTAACTTCCTCTGTTGCAGCTGCTTCTGTTGTTGCTGCTGCTGCCTCTGTCTTAGTCTCTGTTGCTGCTGCATTATTATCTGTTGCAGGAGCTTCTGCTGAGCTTCCGCATGCTGTTAATACAGATGCAACCATTGCTGTTGACATAACTAATGATAAAACACGCTTTTTCATTTTTTTCCTCTCCTTAATTATATAAGTTTCTTCTATTATTAAAATTCCACCCATGCAGAACATTAATAAACCTGTTCATTTACTTATCTAGATTTTCTTCCAAAACGCACATAATTAACATATAGAAAGCAATCTAATTTCGTGCATTTTTAATCATCGGAAACGATTCCAAAAATTTACATAAGTAAAACCGCTCAGTTCCACTTTCTGCGGTCAATATACAACTAACATTTACTTAGAATCAAACCTTATGTTTTCTTTCCAATCTGCTAACTACTTTGTATGTTTTTATATTAGCAATTGTGCAACTTATTTTCAATGGGAAATATTGACGATAAATACATATATTATTTGTGAATAATGCACGTATAAATTTTCGTTTAATTTCGTACAAAATAAACTATATCCATATAGTACCTTATTCTCAGCTGTATGCAAAGGATATGCACGGAAATGAGGATTAGTATGATCTATACTTTAATGTAACAGAGTGTAACAATTAGATATGAGTAAAAAAATCGGAAAT
>OMGW01000968.1_pt1 | contig 10310 bp, 10 predicted proteins | sample 1646131 | NCBI WGS metagenome assembly OMGW01 (sample SAMN05578588, study PRJEB25193) | human gut metagenome | biome: Human Microbiome; feature: human-associated habitat; material: feces | host: Homo sapiens | place: USA:Birmingham
GAATCATAGTAGATTAGCTTATCCCCGATGTAACTGCACCACTTTACCGGAACGCTTCGGAGCAACAGCTTCCGAGTGATGTCTCGTCCCAACACCTTGTATCGGGATTAAGCTAATCTACTATGATTCGATTAAGCAGCAAGAGCAAATTGTCTTTCGCCAGATAAAATTTTGAAGACTGAGATTTAAGTGCAAATCAACGACGCACTGCATGCTTACTTACCATTTCTGCCCGCTGTCAAATCCAGTCAACCCCGGATATTTATAACTTGCAGAAGTTATGTGGCGGCAAAGATAAGAATTATTTTCCGTATTCTAATTTTTACCCGGCAAATTTATAGCTTCCGTATCTTCGACATCCGAAGAAAACCGCCAAAAACATGCCGAATTAATTCCGGCAACCAGTGTATTGCGCCGAATGATGACCGCGCATGAATAGCGGAAGTAGCACTGAAAGAATGAGGAAGCCTGCTTTAGGAGCCTGCCATTAGTTAATCTTTCGTAAATGAGTTTCCGGGAACAAAGAACTTCGCTAACTTTGTTCTTCAAACTCATTGTTATAAACTGACGGAGAAGTATGAAGAAAAAAATGATATGTCTTGCCGGACTTTTAATAGCTGCAAGCACCTATGCCCAAACAGATGTCACCACCGGTATAATGCGCGGCAAGGACTATGGAGTGACTTACCTCCTACCCCAAACCGAAATCGAAATTGTGGTGGAAGCCACCAAACATACGTATATGCCCGGAGAATTCTGCAAATATGCCGACCGCTACCTGCGTATGAACGATGTTTCGGCCGATCCGAATATCTACTGGACCATCGACAAGCTGCAAACACGCGTAATCGGCTTGCCCGACAAAGATAATGTATACTTTGTCAAACTGAAAGACAAGACCGTAGCTCCGCTAATAGAACTTACCGAAGACGGCATTGTACGTTCCATCAACATGCCGCTTAGCAGCCGTTCGATACCGGCAACCAAAATCACCGCCGCTGCGCAAGAAGCCATAGACCCGCGCAAATTTCTGACTGAAGAAATACTCATGGCAAGCTCCAGAGCAAAAATGGCGGAACTGGTAGCCAAAGAAATCTACAACATCCGCGAAAGCAAAAACGCATTGCTTCGTGGCGAAGCAGACAATATGCCGCAGGACGGAGCGCAACTCAAAATCATGCTCGACAATCTGAATATGCAGGAACGTGCCATGACAGAGATGTTCTCCGGTACTCTGAAAGAAGAACCCAAAACCTTTACAATCCGCCTGACGCCCAAAGAGATGAACAACGAAATAGCGTTCCGCTTCTCCAAGCGGCTGGGGGTAGTGGCCAATGATGACTTGGCAGGCGAACCGTATTATATCACCATAACCGATATGAAAACTCCTGCCATCCCGGAAGACGACGGAAAGAAGAAGGTGGACGGAATTGCCTACAACGTTCCGGGACGTGCCCATATCACGCTGACCGGCAACAACAAGAAAGTATTCGACGGTGAGCTGCCTATCACGCAATTCGGTACGATAGAATACCTTGCCCCCGTATTATTCAATAAGAATTCTACGATAAAAGTATTGTTCGATACAGCCACCGGCGGGCTGATAAAAGTAGACAGGGAAAACAATTAAAAAGAAAGCTGGATAAATCCGTCCTTTTGTAACTGCATAATATATTTCGTGACGCGGAAAGGATAGTTGTCATCATCCCGGAAGTGTCCGGCAAGCAAAGAGATTATTTCCTGCACAGTCCGCTGTCCGTCTATCAAACGCCACACAGCAGTGCCATGCTCCTCCAGCTTCACATGTATATCGGCCGACATGCCTTTCGGCAACAGGAAACGACGCATCCACTCATATTTAAACCGGGGGAAGGAAAGCACTGCGCACTCTCCCTCCCACTCGGTTGTAATGTGCCCGCATTGAACGGGAACGACATCCAGCAGATTTACTTTTTCTTTCGTATCTGACATATTGCCGTTATCAAGCCTTAATATTGGGCTCTTCCAAACCAAGCCCTTTCTTCTTGTCAACAATCTTAAGGATAAATCCCAGCACCAAAGCGGCAATGCCAAGGCAAGCCAGCATCACAAGCGGTGCGGTGTAATCGTACGAAACGGCAGCCTCTTCCGGAGTGATCACTCCGTTTTTCAAATCAGCCACAAGCTGCGTATTAGTCTTGTCGAGCACCTTCCCGATGAGAAGCGGAAAGAGCCAAAGACCTATATTCTGAACCCAGAAGATGAGCGCATAGGCACTACCTATGATTTTGGCGTCGACCAGCTTCGGAACACTGGGCCACAAAGAAGCAGGAACCAATGAGAAACTTGCTCCAAGCACCAATATGGTAAGATAGGCCACGATGATACCTCCGATCGCATTATCCCTGAACTCCGGAAGTACAAAGGCGAAAGTGAGGTGACACAGTACAAGCAGCATGGAACCGACCATCAGCATCGAAGCCGCCTTGCCTTTATGGTCGACATAGTTGCCAAGTATCGGAGTGATGCCCACAGCAAGCAAAGGGAATACGGCAAATACAGTTTCCGCACTTTGGCGCATATAACCCATATAGCAGAAAACAGCCAGCAGAACACCGGCAACAGTGAGCAAACCATATTTCATGCCCGCTTTCTTCATAAAGTTACTTGCAAAAGAAGCACCTGCCACAACAAGCATAATGCAATACTGGAGAACCGTCACCGTATTGGTAGCCCAAAAAGAATCGGAAGGTACTTCATTGAACACCAGATTGCATTGCAGCATGTTCACAGCATACTTTTGAAACGGGAATATGGCGGAGTAATAGAGTACGCAAAGGAGCGCCACCAGCCAGAAACCACTGCTCGAAAGGATGGTACCGAGGTCGCTGATCTTGAACGGATCGTCCTTCTCCTCAGCCTCACCGGTCTGCGCATCGAGCTTTCTATCCATGAAGAAGTAAACAATAAACATGATAAGTGCGATAAGCAGCAGAACTACGCCGAACGCCACCGAACGGGAAACGTCGATAACGCCTCCTAATTTAGCAAATACCGGAGAGAAAATCATGCAAGTAGCAACTCCCAGACGGGCAAGAGCCATTTCCGATCCCATGGCAAGAGCCATTTCACGACCTTTGAACCACTTGACAATACCGCGAGACACCGTAATACCTGCCATTTCGACTCCACAACCAAAAATCATGAAACCTATTGCCGCAAACTTAGCCGATGCCGGCATGCCTCTATAAAACGGAGAGATGCCCAATTCGTCGAAACCGGGAATATAGTTCAGGTTGTTAGTGAACCAGGTTTGAAGCCCGCTTCCCTGAAAAGCATCCGTCACCGCATACCAGTTAATGGTGGCGCCGACAAGCATCACAGCTCCGGAAAGGATTGCAGTGAAGCGCACTCCCATTTTGTCGAGGATAATACCCGCGAAAATGAGGAAGAACACAAATACATTCAGAAACGTCTCCGAACCCTGCATTGTACCGAATGCAGTTGAGTCCCAGCCACGTGTAGACTGCATCAGGTCTTTAATAGGTGAAAGAATGTCCATAAAGATATATGAACAGAACATGGCGAATGCTAAAAGCAGTAACACCAACCAGCGCATACCTGCCGAGTCGCGTAGCGTCTGGTGAATTTTGTCAGTAGTTGTCATTACAATATATTATAATATGGTTTATAGTTTCAAACGGATAATACCCGGTTACAAAAGTAACCAAATATCAGGGGGTGCTTAAACTTTCTCCTTAAAATTTAAAACAGGCACCAAAATAAAAACAGGCAGAATTGCACAATATTTATTGTACAATTCCGCCTGTCAAGAAATTACAGTATTTCTCGAATATCAGTTTGCTGCAGAATCGCCAACTGCCGGAGCAGGAGTTTCAGCTTGCGGAGCAGCCGTACCTACGGGCATATTGTACGGATTTGTTTTTTCTTCCTGTTGTGCCTGTTCCAGAATTACATCACCGCCCTTATGAGAAGCAGAAGGAATGACGTAAGCAGAAGCAACACTCATCACCACCAAAAACACAGCGAGGCCCCATGTTGCCTTTTCCAGAAAGTCAGTAGTTTTGCGTACACCCATGATTTGATTGGATGATGAGAAACCCGAAGCCAGACCACCGCCTTTGGAATTCTGAATCAACACAATGAAGCACATCAGTAAGGATGCAATCACCATTAAGATAACTAATAATAAGTACATTTTGTTATTTTGATTTAGCGTTAATAATCAATTTCTCTAAAAATCTTATTTGGTCTGCAAAGTAAGCATTTTTTTTTGGATAATTCAAACTTAATTTTTTAATAATTTCAAGTGCTTTATCATATCTGCGTTGTTTTACGTAGATTTTAGCCAAAGTTTCTGTGAAACAGCTATCGTCCATACCGTCTTGCACAGCCTGTTCCTCATAGACACCGTCTCCATCGGGAAGAGGCGTTTCATGCTTCGGCAGAGACATTGAAGCCTCCTCTTCTTCCTCGAAAGATGTTTCCTCCTCTTCAAAAGAGCAGTCTTCTTCTTCCGGAGCTCCGGAGTCTTCCGCAAGATACACCGGTCTCTCAAACACAGACAACTCTGTCGATTCGCTCTTACGGATGAACCCGTCTATCAGCTCATGCCCGCGCAGTTTAGGCGCTTCCTGCCCGTCGTCCGGTGCGGAATCCGACTGCCCGTCATCTTGCAACAAGTAAGTGGTGTAGTCCATTGTATAGTCCAACTCCGTAACCTGAGAATGTTCTTCAGGAATGGTTGCCAAGAAAGCATCTATTAAAGAAAGCGTACGGTCCACACTAGGCTCTTCTTCCAGCACTTTGGAAGAAAGCAAAGACGGTTTTCGGGATTTCAGCGTGTAGCGGTCGCCTTCTATCAGGTAGAACAAAACACGCCTGTCCGCCACATACAGCACAGCCTTACGCAATTCCGCACCAAACGTGATGTCATGCAGCAGGTAGAGGTTCTTCAGATATAACAACCGGAGTGACTGGAAATAAGGATACCGGGCCACTAACGTACGAAGCTCGTACAGAGTGTCCTTATTCAACATTTCAGGATGTTGTATCCATTGTTGCAAATAGGCAGAAGTCATTCCTCGGTTACCAGTTAGCTACGGTTGAGTTAAATATTTGTTCTGTGATATCTTTTATCATCTTGCTTATCAAGTCATCCTGCACATCTGTCAGCAACAAGGACGAGTCGTAAGTCTGGAAAGCGGAGAACTGTTGTTCAAAGTCTTCCTCATGGTTGGTGTTGTTCACATAGCGCACATTAACGGTCATGGTCAGCTTCACTTTAGAAGAAAAGCCGTCGGCGGCAACAGCTTCGTTATACTGGTTATAGCCTGTTATCTCACCGTCTATTTCCAAATCGCCGTTGGCGTTCACCAGTTGCAGACGGGTCTGCTGGATAAACATATCCTTGAGTTTCTGGTTGAACTCCGTAGTCATGGGAGCATACACATATTCCGCACGATTAGGAAATTCGGCAATCGTGATAGTCTTTACTTTGCTATAATCAATAGAGCTGATCGGGGCAAGTCCCATGGAGATGCGGCAGGAATACACTACGCACACCAAGCCCGCTAACGCTGCCGCCAGTGTTATTTTCTTAATCCAATCCATATTCTTTTATCTTTCTGTATAGCGTGCGTTCTGATATGTTCAGATCCTTAGCCGCACTTTTGCGTTTTCCATGATGCCTTTCAAGCGCCTTGCGTATCATCTCCTTCTCCACTTCGTCCAGCGAGAGGGATTCCTCCACGTACTCCTCCGTATCTTGAATATCATCATCCATTTCAGGAGCAGACTTTACGGATGGGTGTATTATGGTGGGCACTCCGGCGGCAGGCACAGAGGTCACTACGGCAGGTGCAGGCGTATAATAGGCGGCAGGCGTTACAGCCTGATTCCCCACCGATGCGCGTTCAGTCATGATCTCGTGTACCAGTTTCTTCAACTCGGTAACGTCCTGACGCATGTCAAAAAGCACCTGATACAGTATTTCGCGTTCACTCTCAAAACTCTTTCCCTCGTTCTTTGCGCCTAACAGGGCGGGCAGACGCTGCGAATTGCTCTGTTCGGGCAAATAATTCTTCAAAATAGAAGCATTGATCTCTCGATTCGTTTCAATGATAGAAATCTGCTCCGTTATATTCTTCAGTTGGCGTACGTTACCGGGCCATGCATATGCCAGTAATACCTGTTTGGCATCCTCGGTCAACTGAATGGCAGGCATACGGTATTTCTCGGCAAAGTCCGATGCGAACTTGCGGAACAGCAACACCACATCCTCTCCACGTTCACGCAGGGCCGGGACCTGAATAGGCACAGTATTAAGACGGTAATACAAGTCTTCGCGGAAACGTCCGTCGGCAATCGCCTGTGTAAAATTCACATTAGTGGCAGCCACAATACGCACGTTCGTCTTCTCCACCTTAGAGGAACCCACCTTGATGAACTCGCCCGTTTCGAGCACACGAAGCAGACGCGCCTGTGTAGACATAGGGAGCTCCCCTACCTCATCAAGGAAAATCGTTCCGCCGTCCGCTTCTCCAAAGTACCCTTTCCGTTCACCGATAGCACCGGTAAAAGCGCCTTTCTCGTGACCGAAAAGTTCCGAATCGATCGTTCCTTCAGGAATAGCGCCACAGTTTACGGCGATGTATTGCCCATGCTTCCTCCGGCTGTACTGGTGTATAATCTGCGGGAAGCTCTCCTTACCCACACCACTCTCTCCGGTAATCAGCACCGACAGATCGGTAGGAGCTACTTGAATGGCAATATCAATGGCACGCATCAGTGCCTCGTTATTACCAATGATGCCAAAACGTAATTTTACTTGTTGTATTTCCGCTTTCGTCATACTACAAATCTTCTTCTACACTATCGAGTTTCAGTTTATCACTGTCGTCACGTCTCTCGTAATACTGTTTCCGCAGAGGATTGGCATGTGCCTCCTTTTCACGCAGACGGTTACGGAACACGTCGATTGCCACGTAGACAGCCTGGCGGAACGAGTCTTCAGAGGCAAGTCCTTTTCCGGCAATATCGTAGGCCGTACCATGCGCAGGAGAAGTACGTACTACCGGAAGTCCTGCAGTATAGTTCACACCTTCGTCCATAGCCAATGCCTTGAATGGAGCGAGTCCCTGGTCGTGATACATTGCCAATACACCGTCAAAATGGGTAAAGTTACCGGAACCCATAAAGCCGTCGGCAGGATAAGGGCCGTAACACAACATACCTTTTTCAGCCAGTTCTTTAATGGCAGGAATAATTATCTCCTGTTCCTCCGTCCCCAACAGACCGTCGTCACCGGCATGCGGATTCAGAGAAAGTACGGCAATGCGCGGCGCTCCTATGCCAAAGTCCTGCTTCAACGAGCGGTTGAAGATCGCCAGCTTCTCCTGTATCAGTTCCTTGGTAAGCGTCGATGCAATCTCCCTTACAGGAATATGCCCGGTCACCAATGCCACCCGGAAATCGTCTTTCATCAGAATCATCAAAGCCTTCCCGCCATTGCCCAGCTTCTCTTCAATATACTCCGTATGGCCGGGGAAAGAAAACTCTTCCGACTGTATGGTATGTTTGTTGATAGGAGCAGTGACAATAACGTCAATCAGTCCTGCCTTGTATTCCTCAATCGCTTTTTCCAAAGCGCCAAGTGCGGCCTTGCCCGCCTCAGGGTCGGGTTTGGAGAACTCAACCTTCACTTCATCATCCGTACAGTTCACAACACTCAAACGATTCGGCGCAGCCTCGGACGCGGAATTTACAATACTGAAATTCGTCGGCAAGTCCAGTGATTTGCGATGATAGGCAGCCACCTTGGGCGAACCGTAAATAATCGGAGTGCATAACTCCAGCATTGTGGGATCCGAGAAGGTCTTTAAAATCACTTCATATCCCACTCCGTTTATATCTCCTTGAGTTATGCCGATTCTTATTTTGTTATCTTCCATTCTTATTTTTCTGTTTTAATAGAATCTTTTTTTGTTATAGCCAAAGGCATTTCGTTTCCTTCCTGTTTGCTTCCCGGCAATTTGAGCGTGTACAATGACGCTTCCATCTGGCGCACCAGGTTACGTTTCATCTTATCGGGCGAATATACAAATATTTCAGATACGATAATGCGCTGATTAGCCTTATCCAAACGGACATGAGACACATACGGACCACCCATATAGTCACCCTTCACACGCCACAGGCCGCGGGCTTCCAAAGCATATTCACCCTGCACACTGATAGGGCGCACATCCGTCATCAGCGAGTCCGTTTCCATGTACATGCCCTCGCTCGCACCGGGAATGTTGATTTTCATCACAGAGTCCCGCTTATGCACGAAGTACTCCTTCGTAAATGTATCCTTGTCTGTATAAGGATAAGAATAGATGACAAAGTTCTGATCACCGGTAGCCGCATTCGTTCCTGCCCAAAAGAAGTTTTCCCCCTGCTTGCTTGCGGTCAGTTCACCGGGTATCCACACGTCACAGTCGAACATGCTCTTCACTTTTGTAGAAGCATAGTCACTGTGTTTATTCTCCAGCACTGAAATTTGGCGGTTCATCTCGGCACGAGTAAAGAAATCTATAATCACCTGTTTGTTTTCTTCCACAAACTTTTCAAAAGATTCCTCGTCCGGCGCCTGAATAGTCAGAATAGACTGCGGAGCAGCATATACATTCTTTGCATATTTGAATTTGGGCTGCGTGTACAGATCCTTGTTCACCTCGACGATGATAATATTACGGATCAGCTTCAAGGTGGCGTCATAGTTGGAGGGAGAAGTGTACATAATGCGGAATGAACGTTCCGACTGCGGCAATCCCGGTACATCGGAATCAAGCACATCATAAAGTGCGCGACCGGCAGGACGTTCCCACAGTCCCTGATCAACCACTACCAGAATTTCATACGCCCGGCCACTTGATGTCGGAGTAAACACACCCTTCTTGCCATTACCACATGCTGAAAACAATGCAGTTATCAGGGCCATACTCAAATAAAACAGGTGTTTCTTCATACATTTATATGTTTTAGTTATTACAAAACTACGAAAAAGGCGTATAAGCTTGGCGTCAAAGTTAATAATTTATATTAATTCTTCTTTATTCTCTTCCTGTTTAGCAGTCGAAAGCATACCGCATGCGGCAAATATATCTTCACCGCGCGAAGCACGAATCGTAGTAAACAGTCCATGCGATGTCAGATAATCACGGAATGCTATCATTGTCTCCATATCAGCACCTTCCAGATTAACTCCCGGAATAGCATGAAAACGAATCAGATTCATCCGGCAATCCAACCCACGAAGCAATTTCACAAGTTCCTTAGCATAAATCAACGAATCATTAACACCCCTAAAAACAATATATTCGAACGAAAGTCTACGTTGTTTACTAAAATCATAGTTCTTTAACAAATCTACGATTTCAACTATTGAGAAAGCACGTTCGGCAGGCATCAAATCCGAGCGTTGAGAAGGAAGCGGCGAGTGCAAGCTAATCGCCAGATGGCAATCGCTCTCTTCTATAAAATGCTGCAGCCCCTTACGCAATCCCACAGTAGAAAGAGTGATCCGTTTAGGACTCCACGCGTAGCCATAAGAAGCTGTCAAAATTTCCAAAGCCTTCAGCACCTCATCCAAATTATCCAAAGGTTCACCCATTCCCATCATGACAATATTGGTCAGCTTATCGCACTCCGGCAATGAGTTTATCTGATTCAGTATTTGATTAGAAGTCAGATTCGCCGTAAATCCCTGCTTTCCGGTCATACAGAACTTGCAATTCATTTTGCACCCCACCTGTGAAGAGACACAAAGAGTAGCACGGTCGTCATCCGGAATATACACTGCTTCCACGAAATGATTCTCTCCTACCCGATAAAGATATTTAATAGTGCCATCGACCGAATGCATGGCATCGACAGGCGCTTCCCCTCCTACTTCATAATCGGCCTTCAATGCTTCCCGGTGTTTCAATGACAAATTAGTCATTTCATCAATAGTAGCCACCTTTTTATCATAAAGCCATGATGCAATCTGCTTAGCGGCAAATCCCGGCATTCCCAAGCCTCTGACTACCGATTGCAACTCAGCAAGAGTCATTCCCAAAAGAGGATATTTAGACATATTCTTTACAAATCAACGTTATTTATGCAAATGTAAGGAATTAAAGTTAATTTCAGAGCAGACTACAGACAAAAGTTAACGTAAAAAGGCCGTTCCCATCCAGGAACAGCCTTTTACATATCTTCATTCAGTTTTAGACCCTATTTAAACAGCCTCTTATTATCAGAAGAATAAATAACGTGAATCC
>OMGW01000977.1_pt1 | contig 10266 bp, 6 predicted proteins | sample 1646131 | NCBI WGS metagenome assembly OMGW01 (sample SAMN05578588, study PRJEB25193) | human gut metagenome | biome: Human Microbiome; feature: human-associated habitat; material: feces | host: Homo sapiens | place: USA:Birmingham
CCTCGGTAAACGCATAAGATACGTATGCGGCAGCCTCATTACCGTCCATCGTCTTAAACACTTTGTTTTTTGCCATGAACGTAATTCCTCCTATTATTCTTCCCTGTATTTAACGCGAAGACTCTCCGCCCTTTGAGGTGGCCCCCTAATCGGGCGGATCAGCCTACTGAGCAAGCTGTATCTTAGAAACTGCTCCTCCGTTCCTACTGAGGGGCAGGCCATATTAATACAGCTACGTTCTTGATATGATTATAACTCTACACATTGCAAGTTTGCAAGTCCAAAAATGTTTCAAATGACGTAAGCGCTTTGTCGATAGCAAAGCATTTACGTTATTTTTACTTAATGCATGCCGCATCCCCTGTCCCGGTCTCCCATCCTGTTCTGGCAAATATACGGCCCTCCTACCGCTGTAAATACTGTAAATACAGTATAATAGGCTGTCGAAGCAAAAAAGTTCCACATAAAGTTCGTCGAATGGCCTATAACTTTTTTCAATAGTTTGCTATGAAATAATGGTATATGCTGTTTTTGCGGTAAAACGCCACAGTCTCTCATGTATCTGCCCACTGCGACACCAACCCCGTGTCAACGGGTGTGCTTTCTTTTGCATACAGGCGAAATGCTCAAACAGCTGTGGCATTTCGGAGCGGCCCGTATAACCTTTCGGTCGCTATAAAGTTGAACCTTGCATTTTCGCATTTTCTCCATTGTCTGCCGCATGACTGAATCGTTCCCGCCGTCACACTCCGTTTAAGATTTCCGCACCGCGCAGGTCATGTGCCGCTTTTCAAAGCAGTCCTGATAGCGCAGGCTGTCACCCATAGAGTTTGACCCCTTCCCTGTTCAGCTTGCGGGCAAAGCTCTGGCTATCTGCCACGCTGCATTCCACTCCTCCGGCGTATACATGTTGAGAAAGTCTCCACACGTTGGTGCTTGACAAAAGCTTCCAAAGCCCATATACTATGGGCATGGTGATCATATGACTGACGGGAGTGGATGTTACCACATGGAGTATGATCGTGAAACCAGCCGACCGTCTGGGCAGAAAAAGCTCAGATCGGTGCGGCTTTTTCTTTTTATACGGACCATTTGATCTGTTGAAAAGGAGGTTTTTCTATTTGATCGAGGGATACATCCATTCCATTGAATCCATGGGCCTTGTGGACGGCCCCGGTATTCGCACGGTGGTGTTCTTTCAGGGCTGCCGCCTGCGCTGCCGCTACTGCCACAACCCCGACACCTGGGCCATGCGCAGCGGAAAAGAGCAGATCTTCACGCCTGAACAGTTGGTGAACAAGCTTCTCCGCTTCAAACCGTATTTCGGCGATAACGGCGGCGTCACCTTTTCAGGCGGCGAGCCGCTCCTGCAAAAGGACTTTTTATGTGAGGTCCTGCGCCTGTGCAAACACGCGGGCATCCACACCTGCATTGACACCGCAGGCTGCGGCTGCGGCGGCTACGAGGAAATTCTGGCCCATACTGACCTCGTCTTGCTGGACATCAAGCACTTCTCACTCGACGGCTACCACAGCATCACGGGACAGTCTCCGCAGGAGTTTTTACAATTCCTCTCCGCCGTGCAAAACGCCGGCACACCCCTTTGGATCCGCCATGTGGTGGTCCCCGGACTCACGGATTCCGACGCCCATCTGGAAGGGCTGCGCGCGTATCTGCATACGATCCGCAACATTCAGCGGGTGGAGCTGCTGCCCTACCACACGCTGGGTGTGAACAAGTATCATGCACTGGGTATCCCGTATTCCTTAGAGGACGTACCCGCCCTGCCGCCGGAAGCCTTGGCTGACTGGCAGCAGCGATTTGACCGTGAATTCCATATTTAAATAAAATAGACAGGAGCGTATAACGATGCCTATTGATGTAAACTGCAGCGCCTGGAAGGGCTTTCGTACCGGCGAGTGGCGTCATCTCGTCAACGTGCGTAATTTCATTCAGAAGAACTACACCCCCTATGCCGGTGACGAGAGCTTTCTGGCTCCGACGTCTGAGCGCACCCGAAAGGTCTGGGACAAGTCCCATGAATTGATTTTAGAGGAGCTGCACAAGGGGATCTTAGATGTGGAAACCGATGCCATCTCCGGCATCAACAACTTCGCTCCCGGCTATATTGACCGGGACAACGAGGTGATCGTCGGCCTGCAGACCGACGCTCCCCTGAAGCGCATCGTAAACCTGTACGGCGGTATGCGCATGGCCGAATCCGCTCTGGAGCAGTACGGCTACACGCTGAACCCCGAAATTGAAAAGCATTTCAGGACCTACCACAAGACCCACAACGACGGCGTGTTTGACGCCTATCCCCATCGCACCCGGGTGGCCCGTACCGTGGGCCTGCTCACCGGTCTGCCCGACGCTTACGGCCGTGGCCGCATCGTGGGCGACTACCGCCGTGTTCCCCTGTACGGCACTGATTTTCTGATTGAAGAGAAGAAAAAGGATCTGGACGCTCTGGACGGCGCTATGACAGACGAGCGTATCCGCCTGCGGGAAGAAGTGCAGATGCAGATCCGCGCTCTGCAGGAGATGGCCCTGATGGCCAAGGGCTACGGCTGTGACATCACTAGGCCCGCCGAGACCGCCCATGACGCTGTGCAGAGCCTGTACATGGCCTATCTCGCCGGCGTGAAGGAAAACAACGGCGCTGCCACCAGCCTGGGCCGCACCGCTACCTTCCTGGATATTTACATCCAGCGGGATCTGGACAACGGCACGCTGGACGAAGCCGGCGCGCAGGAACTGGTCGACCAGTTCATCATCAAACTGCGGCTGGTGCGCCATCTGCGTACTCCGGAATACAATGAGCTCTTTGGCGGCGATCCCACCTGGATCACCGAGTCTCTGGGCGGCATGGGCATCGACGGCCGCACCCTGGTGACCCGCAACACCTTCCGCTACCTTCACACCCTCACCAATCTGGGCACCGCCCCTGAGCCTAACCTGACCGTTCTGTGGAGCCAGAACCTCCCCGACGCCTTCAAGCGCTACTGTGCCAAAATGAGCATTGACACCGACTCCATCCAGTACGAAAATGATGACATCATGCGCCCCATGTACGGCGACGACTACTGTATCGCCTGCTGCGTATCCGCCATGGCGGTAGGCAAGCAGATGCAGTTCTTCGGTGCCCGCGCCAACCTTGCCAAGAGCCTTCTGTACGCCATCAACGGCGGTGTGGACGAGAAGAAGGGCCTGCTGGTCATCCCCGAGATTCAGAAAGACGATGACGAGGTACTGGACTATCCCAAGGTGCTGGCGAACTACAAGAAGGTGCTCTCCTACGTTGCCGAGTTGTATGTGGACACCATCAACATCATCCACTTTATGCATGACAAGTACGCCTACGAATCCAGCCAGATGGCCCTCCACGATACGCTGGTGGAGCGGCTGGCCGCTTTCGGCGTGGCGGGTCTTTCCATCGCCGCCGACTCTCTCTCCGCCATCAAGTTTGCCAAGGTGAAGCCCGTCCGCAATGAAAACGGCATTGCTGTGGACTTCGTCACCGAGGGCGACTTCCCCAAGTACGGCAATGACGATGACCGGGTGGACGATATCGCCGTGGAGATCGTTTCCTACTTCTCTGCCGAGCTGAAAAAGCACGCGCTGTACCGGGGTGCCATTCACACGCTGTCCGCCCTGACCATCACCAGCAACGTGATGTACGGCAAAAAGACCGGCTCCACCCCTGACGGCCGCAAGGCGGGCGAACCCTTCGCCCCCGGCGCCAACCCCATGCACGGCCGGGATGAAAGCGGCGCGCTGGCCAGCCTGAACTCTGTAGCCAAGATCCCCTACCGGGCCGTGTGCCAGGACGGTGTTTCCAACACCTTCTCCATCGTGCCCAACGCACTGGGCAAGACCGCCGAGGAACGCCGCAGCAATCTGGTACAGATCCTGGACGGCTATTTCGTGCAGGGCGCACACCATCTGAACGTGAACGTGATGAACCGCGAGGTCCTGCTGGACGCTATGGAGCACCCGGAAAAGTATCCTACGCTGACCATCCGCGTGTCCGGCTACGCCGTGAACTTCAACCGCCTGAGCCGCGAGCAGCAGTTGGAGGTGGTCAAGCGCACCTTCCACGAATCCATGTAAGCACCTGCGTATTCCCGAATGTTTACAGCCCGCTGTTTTCAAACAGCGGGCTGTGTTTTATCTTTTTGTTTTATTTGAGTACTACGCAGCTTTTCTGACCGGTTTCTGAAGCAAAATAGCCAAAACCCCCGGCGGCTGTTTCAACAGCCGCCGGGGTCTCTTTTACGATTGCAGTCTCCTTATTCCACGCCCCGGAAACGAGCCAGGAACTCCTTCGTCTCCTGCTGTTGGGGGGCGCCAAAGACCTGTGCCGGTGTGCCCTGTTCGCAGATCACGCCCTGATGCATGAACACCACCTGCGAGCTGACATCCCGGGCGAAGGCCATCTCGTGAGTCACCACCAGCATGGTCATACCCTCCTGGGCCAGCGCCTGCATGACGTTCAGCACCTCGCCCACCATTTCCGGGTCCAGAGCGGAGGTAGGCTCATCGAACAGCAGCACCTCCGGGTCCATGGCCAGTGCCCGGGCGATGGCCACCCGCTGCTTCTGACCGCCGGAGATCTGCCGGGGCTTGGCGTTGATATAGGGGGCCATACCCACCTTTTCCAGATACTTCAAAGCCTGCTGCCGGGCCTCCTCCTTGCTGCGCTTGAGGACCTTCATCTGTCCCACCATGCAGTTTTTGAGGACCGACATATTGTTGAACAGGTTGAAGGACTGGAACACCATGCCCACATGGGAGCGGTACTCCGGGGCATTGACGCCCCGGCCCGCCACATCGGTGCCGTGGTAGAGGATCTGTCCGCTGCTGGGGGTCTCCAGCAGGTTGACACACCGCAGCAGCGTGGACTTGCCGGAGCCGGAAGCGCCGATGATGGAAATAACGTCGCCCTTCTTGACAGTAAAGTCAATATCCCGCAAAACCTCATGGGTGCCGAAGGACTTGCCGAGGTGGCGGATCTCTAAGATATTCTCGCTCATATCAGCGTCCTCCTCTCGTGCTGCCGTTGCGGTTTTTCAGGCCGATGCGGATGCGGTTCCGCTTTTCCTCGCCGGTGTATTCCCGGTTGACCTCGTCAAAGGGTGTTCCCCGGTCGGGATGGCTGTAAGTGCCCGCCGCCATCACCAGCTGATCTCCCTGGGCCAGCTCGTAGCTGTCGGAGCCGTCCATGAGCTTTTCCACCAGCCGCAGGATCAGAGATGCGATCAGCGTCAGGGTCAGGTAGCCGATCATTTCAATGGTGGCGGAGGGGAAGTACATATTGTTGACACCCACGATGTAGCGGTGCTGGGCGAAGAACTCCGTAAAGCCGATGATGAACATAACGGAGGTATCCTTCACGTTGATGATGTAGTTGTTGCCGATTTGGGGCATGATGTTCCGCAGGGCCTGGGGCATGATGACGTTCACCATGGTCTGGAAATGGGTCATGCCAATGGCCTTGGCCCCCTCGGTCTGGCCGGGGTCAATGGAAATAATGCCGCCCCGGACGGATTCCGCCATGTACGCGCCGGTATTGATGGCCACGATCAAAAGCGCGGCGGCGAAAATATTGTCGAACCGGAGGGCGTTATTGGAGAAGTAGGGCAGGCCGTAGTAAATGAACACGGATTGCAGCACCATGGGGGTTCCCCGGAACACCTCTACATAAATGCGGATGATGATCCTCAGCAGCTTCAGCAGGAACCGCTTGGGCAGAGGGTCCTTCTTCGTATAAGGAATGGTATTCAGCACACCGCACAGCAGTCCGATGAAGCAGCCGATCAGTGTGGCGAGGAAGGCCAGCTTCAGTGTATTCCAGATACCGGCCCAGTACATCACCTTGTACTTGCTCCACAGCAGGACCATATCCTGTCCCAGCTTCACAAACTTATCCATGGTCAGTCTCCAATCATCTGTAATAATCAGCGAGGCCCCGCGCCGGGGCGTTTCTTGGGATCACCGGGGGGCCGGAGCCCCCCGGCGGATCACTCAGATCTCAGGCTGAATGGAAATAGCCTGATCCATCAGGGCATTGAACTGCTCCTCATTCAGAACGGAGAGGACGGTGTCGATGGCGTCGGCCAGCTGGGTGTTGCCCTTCTGGACAGAGATGCCGATGTTCACGTTCTCGGCCCGCTCTTCTTCAGTAGCAAACTGGAAGTCGCCGTCGGTGCCGGAGAAGTTCAGGATCACCAGATTGTCATCCTTGGCGATGGCGGCCAGAGCGGTGGGCATATCGGTGCAGACATAGTCCACAGCGCCGGTCTGGAGCTGCATGATCATTGCGGGGGCACTGTCGGCAGGAGCCAGCAGGTTGGTGTTCTCGATCTGGGGCAGGCAGGAATCATACCAGATGGTACCGGACTGGGAGGTGCAGGTGCCGCCGGCCAGATCAGCGATAGAGGCTGCGTTGGCATACTGGCTGTCCTTGGTGGTCAGAACCACGATGGTAGCGTAGTAGTAGGGGCCTGCCATATCCACTTCATTCATGCGGTCGGCGGTCATGGACTGACCGGCAATGTTGGCGTCCATGGTGCCGGACTGCACGGCGGGGCACAGGGAATCCCACGCGGAGGACACGATCTCAAGCTCCCAGCCGTAGGTCTCGCAGATGCGCTGGGCGATCATCACATCGTAGCCGTTGGCGTAAGCGCCGGGAACGTTGGAAATGGGCACCGCGCCGTTGGAATCGTCCATCTGGGTCCAGTTGTAGGGCGCGTAGGCGCACTCCATGCCAACGGTGAGCACACCGTCCTCCAGGCCCGGAATGGCGCTGGTGTCCGTGTCGGTCAGATCCTCCACAGGGGGGATCTCCACGGCGGGAGCGGCGGGGGTGGTCTCCGCAGGGGTGCTGTCATTGCTGGAGGAACTGCTGCTGTCGCCGCCGCAGGCGGTGAGGGCCAGAGCCATGGTCAGGGCCAGAATTGCGCTCATCCATCTTCTTCTCATACTGTCTCCTTCTTGTCCGGCGTTTTTCTTCCCCGCCGGCGAGGAATGATGAAAAAAATGAACCGCTTTGCCAAGCGGTTCATGGAATATACGGAAAATCTGTCCCTTGAAAATAGGACACCTCCGAACAGCCAATGATAGCGCTTCACAAAAAATTCTTGTGACAGTCCGGCAGATCTTCTCTGCCGACCCAGCATCCGGACAACAGGCATTGTCCTGACACTTCGGCGGTGGCCCCTTTCCCACTCCACGGCTGCTCTGGCCTTGTGGAGAGTACTGATGGATACCGCGCCTCTATCAAGCGATTCAATTTTGACTGCATATTAGCACCGCTTTTCGCCATTGTCAACCATTTTTCCAAATTTTTAGTATCTTTAGCAGGTGTTGGCAAAAAACGGATGCTTTACAGGCTGATTTATGGTATGCTTTCACAATAAGTCTTGTCATTAACGTTGCTTATGTTGGAAGTCCAGACCGCTCTTGTCTTTTCTGCTCAAGTCCCGTATAATGAACAGCGTAACAATATTCCTGTGCCGAATTGCGGCGAAAGGAGCCAACCATGAATATCATCGTTATCGGCGGCGGGGCCTCCGGCCTCATGGCCGCCATCACCGCCGCCAAGGGCGGCCATAGCGTCACGCTGCTGGAGCGGCAAGCCCGTGTTGGCCGCAAGCTGCTCTCCACCGGCAATGGCCGCTGCAACCTCACCAACCTGAACATGGGCCTTCCCTACTATCACGGACAGGACGCCGCTTTCATCCGCCCCGCCTTTGAAGCGCTGAGTCTGGATGCCACGCTGGATTTCTTTCACGGTCTGGGCCTGCTGACCACGGCGGAGGACAATGGCCGGGTCTACCCCTACTCCGATCAGGCGGGCAGCGTGGTGGACGTGCTGCGCTTCGCCGCCGACGCCGCCGGGGTCACAACCCGCGCCGGGTTCGAGGTGACAGGCCTGAAGAAAACAAAACGGGGGTTCACCGTCCTCTCCGCCGAGGAAACCCTCCCGGCGGACCGGGTCATCGTCTGCTGCGGCGGCATGGCTGGCGGTAAGCTGGGCGGGACCCGCAGCGGCTATGAGCTGCTGCAATTCCTGGGCCACAGCGTCACCAAGCTGTATCCCGCACTGGTACAGATCAAGACGGACAACACCTTTGTCAAGGCTTTGAAGGGCGTCCGTGCCAACGCCGACCTCCGTCTCTGCCGGAACCGGGACGCCGTGGCCGCCAGCCGGGGTGAAGTTCAGTTTACCGACTTCGGTGTCAGCGGCCCCGCCGTGTTTGAGCTGTCCCGGGCCGCCGCCACGGAAAAAGGGCCTCTGACACTTCATATCGATTTGCTGCCCCAGCTTTCCACACCGGAAATCGAGGAGCTGCTCCGCAGACGGCTTAGCTCCATGCCGAAGCTGACCACGGAAAACCTGTTGGCCGGGGTGCTCCACAACCGTCTGGGCCGCACGGTCCTGCGGTATGCGGGCTACGGGCTGACGGACCCGGTGGCATCCCTGTCTCCCGCCGATCTGCGGAAGATTGCGGGAGCCGCCAAGGACTTCGCTCTGCCGGTGGTCAGCGTACTGGGCTTTGACGGGGCGCAGGTCACGGCAGGCGGTATCCGTACCGCCGAGTTTGACCCCAAAACCCTCCAAAGCCGCCTGGTGCCGGGGCTGTACGCCGCCGGTGAGGTGCTGGACATCGACGGCGACTGCGGCGGCTACAATCTGCAATGGGCCTGGTCCAGCGGCTATCTGGCCGGCCTGCTGAAAAGCGGAACATAGTAATAGTAAAAAATCAAGGGAACGGAATAACCGTTCCCTTGATTTTTATTTAGGACCAATCTGAACCAATCAGAACCAGTTCAGTGAGAAGAATTCGTTCACCTGTCCCGCCAGCACCAGCAGCATACCGATGGGCGTGATATACTTGATGCAGATCCGATAGAAGGTGTCGATCCTGCCGGTATAGCCGATATGAAGCTCGTCCAGAACCGTCTGAGGACGGATCTCCCAGCCCACCATAATGCTCATCATCAAAGCGCCGATGGGCATGGCCAGGCCCTCAGACAGCATATCCACAAAGTCCAGCATGGAATCGTTCCAGCCGGCGGTCGCAGGCCAGGGGAACACACCGGTGGTACCCAGACCGTCGATCCCTACCAGCACCGACACCGCGAAGATGGCAAGGCAGACCAGAAACGCCACCTTGGGACGGTTTCCCTTTCTGCCTTTCTGCTCCGCCCGGTCCAGGAAATAGGTGATGTCCACCTCGATCAGGGCGATGGCGGAGGAAATGGCGGCGATCAGCACCAGCAGATAGAAGATCACGCCGAACAGCGCGCCGACGGTGCCCATGGCCCGGAACACATCCTGTAAGGTGACAAACAGCAGGTTCGGGCCGCCCAGCTTGATCTGGTCCAGCGGCGTTCCGCTGGCAATGCCGTTGGCCACGGCAGCGGGGATCACAGCGATACCGGCCATAGTAGCCACCAGCGTATCCGCAAACACAATGATGGCGGAGTTTTTCACCAGATCCTCTTTCTGGTTCAGGTAGGAGCCGTAGGTGATCATGGCGCCCATCGCCAGCGACAGGGAGAAGAACATCTGCCCGCCGGCGCTGGCAAACACAGACAGCAGGCTGGGCGTCTCCGCCACAAACCCGGCTTCCACAGCGTATCCCGGCACGAACATGAACTTCAGCCCCTCCATAGCACCGGGCAGGGTCAGGGAGCGGATGATGATGACCACCAGCATGACAAACAGCGTGGGCATGCCTACGTTATTGAACTTCTCAATGCCGCCGGAAATGCCGCTCCGGTTGATAAGATAGCACAAAGCCAGAAACAGGGCGGCAAACAGCACCGCTCCGGCAGGATTGGACAGCATAGCGGCAAACAGCTCCCCGCCCGTGGCCAGCGATTCGCTGCCGAAGGCAAAGTTGCTGAGGTTCAGGGCCATATATTCGATGCAGTAACCGCCCAGCACCGCGTAAAAGCCCATCACCGCAAAGGGAGAGAACAGCGCCAGCCAGCCGATCCACCGGAATTTCTTCGTCAGGGCGTGATAGGTGCCCATAGCGCCCTGCCCGGTCTTGCGGCCCATGGCAAGCTCCGAAGCCATGACGATAAAGCCCACGAAAATTGCCAGCAGCGCATAGACCGCCAGATACGCGAAGCCGCCGGACTTACCCATTTTGTAGGGGAAGCCCCAGATATTGCCCAAGCCAACCGCAGAGCCGATGGCCGCCATCAGGAAACCCAGATTGCTGGCCCTACAAAATGAGATCGGAA
>OMGW01000993.1_pt1 | contig 10159 bp, 14 predicted proteins | sample 1646131 | NCBI WGS metagenome assembly OMGW01 (sample SAMN05578588, study PRJEB25193) | human gut metagenome | biome: Human Microbiome; feature: human-associated habitat; material: feces | host: Homo sapiens | place: USA:Birmingham
TGACTGGAGTTCAGACGTGTGCTCTTCCGATCTGTCCCTCAATCATATCCCGGATGGTTATGTTGCCATTTCCATTACCACCCAGACTCTGGCTTCCGGCCTGTCCGATAAGCTGCAGGCCAATGACATTATCAGGCTCTTCCACTATGACAAAGAGGATGTCTTGGAACCTGTGGCAGATATCCCGGAGCTTCGTTATGTAAAAGTTCTTGGGGTTACGGACTCTGAGGGTCTTCCCATTGATTACACAACACCACCTGCGGAAGACGAAGAAAGACAACAGACCGCTACCATCACGGTGCTTGCCACACCTGTCCAGGCTCTGCTCTTAACCAGGTTTGAAAATGAAGGAGTTCTTCACGCTGCTCTCATCAGTCGTGGTAATGAGGCTCTTGCAGAAGATCTCTTAGGAAGGCAGGGAGACATCCTGGTAACTCTCTATGGAGACGGTACCAGCGAAGAGGAACTTACCTCATCTCTTACCACGGAAACGCCAGCAGTTGCTCCTGACGCAGAAGAGACCACAGGTGCTACCGAAGAGCAGCCTGCCGCTGCAGAATAGGAGGTTACTATGGGAAAAATCATTACCATCTGGGGGAATCCTGGAAGTGGAAAGTCCATGTTTGCCTGCAATCTTGCGAAAGTTTTAACCGCCGGGAAGAAAAAGGCCCTGATTATTAATGCTGACTCTTCCACGCCGATGCTTCCTGTCTGGATGCCTGACCGGATCTTAGAAACCTCCGCATCCATCGGAAATGTCTTAACCGCTCTGGAGATCAACAACGCCCTGATTGCAGAGCGTGTAGTGGTATTAAAGGAATACCCCTTTATCGGAGTCTTAGGATATGCCGCTGGGGAAAATCCATTTAGTTATCCGGAATTAAAATACGAGAAAATCAAAATTTTCATTTCCGAATGTGCAAAGCTTGTCGATTACATCCTGATCGACTGCAGTGCAAATATGCTCAATTTTTTTGCGCCGACAGCGATGGAAGCTGCCGACCTGGTTGTCCGGATCATTACACCGGATCTGCGGGGCTTAAGCTACTTCAGGGCTCACAAAGCCCTGCTTACGGATAGTAAGTTTAAATTTGATGAGCAGCTGACCTTTGCCGGACTTGCAAGACCTTTTCATGCTATCGATGAAATGGATAATCTGATCGGTGGTTTTGACGGGATCCTCCCTTACACAAAGGAAATCGAACGGTGCGGCACCAGTGGGCAGATGTTCCGGGCACTTCCCTACTGCAATCAACGCTACTTAAATGCTCTGAAGCTTGTAAAAAATAAGCTTTCCGATTCCACAGAGGATCTCCCGGACAGTCTCCTGATAGATCCTGCCAAGGAAGAATTTACGGATGCACCGGTCAGAAAGGAGGAAAGCACAAATGGAGCGTCTGAATGACCTTTTCTTTTCCTCGAAGGCATCGGAAGGGCTTACCTATGAACAGATCCTTACGGATGTCCAGAGATTCGTCACACAGAATCACGCAGATACCCTATCAAACGAAGGGAATCCCGAGGAAGCCAGGAAGTTACTGAAGGATTACATATTACAATATGTACAAAACCGCTCTTATCACGTAGATGGACAGACAACAGTAGAACTGGTAGACCGTCTCTACGAAGATATGGCCGGCATTTCTTTTCTGAAGAAATGGATCTATAAGCCCGGCGTAGAGGAAGTAAACATCAATGCCTATGATGATATCGAAGTCATTACCAGTGGCGGACATTCGGAAAAAATTCCTGACCGATTTCCCTCACCCCAGGCTGCTATCGACGTGACCAGAAGACTCCTTAACACCTGCGGCATGGTAATTGATGATACCATGCCTTCCGTAATCGGATTTCTTGATAAGAATATCCGTATCTCCGTGGACAAGACTCCTATCGTAGATCCGGAAGTCGGCATCAATGCTTCTATCCGTATTGTAAACCAACAGTCCGTATCCAAGGATAAGCTCATCGCTTCAGGTTCCGCTACGGAAGAAATGCTTGATTTCCTCACCTGCTGTATCCGTTATGGGGTATCCGTCTGCATCTCCGGCAGCACCGGATCCGGGAAAACTACCCTTATGAGCTGGCTCTTATCCATGGTGCCAAACAACAGACGGCTCATTACCATTGAGGAAGGCAGTAGGGAATTTGATTTGATTAAGCGGGATGCCGAGGGCCACGCCATCAACAGTGTGGTCCACTTACTTACCCGTCCCAGTGAAAATCCTGCTCTGGATATCGACCAGGATCTTTTGTTAGAGCGTGTTCTTCGTAAGCATCCGGACGTGATCGGGGTTGGGGAAATGCGTTCCGCCAAAGAAGCTTTGTCCGTCGCGGAAAGCTCCCGAACCGGTCACACGGTAGTTACCACCATCCATAGTAATTCCGCGGAGTCCACCTACCGTCGTATGATGACACTGGCAAAGCGAAAGTACAATATGGCTGACGAAATCCTGATGCAGATCATGGTGGAAGCCTATCCGATCGTAGTTTTTACAAAGCAGCTCGAAGACGGTTCCAGACGTACCATGCAGATCATTGAAGGGGAAGATTATAAGGATGGGGAACTCATCTTCCATCCCTTATACCAGTTTGATGTCACCGACAATATCACAGATGCATATGGCAACATCACCGTCATTGGCTCCCACAAAAAGCTTGGCGGCATCTCGGATAACTTAAAGCGCCGGATGTTAGACAACGGGGTTCCCGCCGGGAAACTAAAACCATTTTTACCGGATGCCCCATGCAAAGAAGGAGGAAAGTAACGTGTACTGGACCCAGATAATTATCTTTTTATTACTATTAAGTTCCCTGTTTTCCCTGTTCGGTGTCCGTTTCTCAGATTTTCTTCAGGTATTCTCCCCCAGCAGGAAGAGCACTCTGAGAGATGACATGGACATTCTCCTTGGAAAACCTGCTAAGGGATTCTTTAACCGGGAGGTCTTAGAGGTAGAACAGCTCCTTGTCGCCACCGGAAGAGCCACAAGATTCTCTGCTGTAAAGCGTGTCTGCCTTCTATTGTTTATTTTAGGGGCACTCTTAGCGATCCTTTTTGACAATCCGTTTATGGTTCCTATTTTAGGAGCCGGATTTGCTTTTACTCCAATCTGGTACCTACGAAGTACTGCGGCGGTCTATAAGAAGCACTTAAATGAGGAACTGGAAACTGCTATCTCTGTGATTACCACCTCGTACTTACGAAGCGGTGACCTGCTGACCGCGGTAAAAGAAAATCTGCCGTACTTAAATCCTCCGGTAAAGGGGCATTTTGAAAGTTTCATTACAGAATCGGAGATGTTAAACGCCAATATGATCTCGACGCTAAACAACCTGAAGATGAAGATTCCAAACCAGATCTTTCATGAGTGGTGTAATACCCTGATCCAGTGCCAGTCGGACCGTACCATGCGAAACACCCTAACCTATACGGTGCAGAAGTTTTCGGATCAGCGGATCCTTCAGTCGGAGCTTGAAGCGATCATCAACGAGCCCAAGAAAGAGGCCTTTGCCATGATGTTCTTAGTTGTTGGCAACATCCCTCTTTTGTATGTCTTAAATCACTCCTGGTTTGAAACACTTATGTATTCCATTCCCGGAAAAATCACCCTGGCAGTCTGTGCTGCCATTGTGCTTTTTTCGTTCACCCGTATCATGGCACTGTCAAAACCTGTGGAATACAAGTAAGAAAGAAGGTAACCTATGACAACACTACTTATCATGTCTGCCTGTGGTCTGCTCGCACTGGGACTATATCATCTATCCTGTGCCATTGTGGATGTGCCTACGCCAAAGACATCCAAGATGATGTTACTTGCCAAAAAGCAGACCGGTATCGGTAAGGAAAATCTATTCGATGTGTACCTTACCAAAATAGCAGAGCGATTCAGTCCGTTACTGAAGCTGGATCCCATAAAACGTGGGAAGCTTGCCCTTACCCTGTCCATTGCAGGGATTTACTTGTCACCAGAAACTTATACGCTGAAGGCACTATTTACTTCCCTCATTGTGGCAGCTTTATCGCTGCCGCTTTTTTTATCCTCACCGCTTTTTGGATTCCTGATACTGGGACTAGCGGTTCTAATGTGGTTTTCTACCTACTACAAGGCTTTCGACCTCGTTAAAAAACGAAAGAAACTTATCGAAGCCGAGCTTCCCAGGTTCTGCATCAGTATCGGGCAGAGTATTGCCACCGACAGGGATGTTCTAAAGCTCCTTGTCTCTTACAGACGGATTGCCGGTCCAAACCTTGGTGCCGAACTGGATACCACGATTGCTGATATGCGTACCGGCAACTATGAAAATGCCCTGCTTCACCTGCAAAATCGTGTAGGCTCCACCATGTTATCGGATATTATCCGGGGGCTGATTGGCACACTGCGCGGTGACGATCAACAGATGTACTTTAAGATGCTCTCTTTCGATATGCGGCAGATTGAGCAGAATAATTTGAAAAAAGAAGCCGCCAAACGCCCCAAGCAGATGCAGAAATATTCCATGATGATGCTATTCTGCATCCTGCTTATTTATGTGGTCGTCCTTTCCATAGAAGTCATCGGGTCCCTCGGGGCCTTTTTTTAATGGCAAAAGGCGTAAGGGAGGTGACCCCATGTAAATTTTTTTCGTAACCCGTACACCTATCAAACATAAGGAGAATCCAATGAACAGAAAAATTTTATCCATGAAAACCCGTATCCACAACGCTCTTAGCAATGAGCGTGGCGATTTCTACATTTCCGATGGTGTCAAGATCATCATTGCCGTCGTACTGGGTGCGCTGCTTCTTGCCGCACTTACCAACATCTTTAACAACACCGTGATTCCCAGAATCACTACGGAAATCACAAATCTCTTCTGATAATTTCCATTTATTTCCAGTCTTGCAGATCTTTGCAGTAGAAACTGCTCCACGGGTGTAGGCACTGCCTGCACCCTTTTCTAAAATATACTTATAAACACGATTTATTACGTATTCCCTACGTAGAAAGGAGATGATCACCATGAAAACCAAAATGAAACCCAAGAACATGAAATGCCCTTACTGTGGCAAAACTGCGGTATTAAGAAAAGCCTCTTACGTCTACAAGGACCGTGCTTTAGAGGAATACCTTTATGTCTGCTCCGGCTACCCGGAATGTGATTCCTATGTAGGTGTCCACGCCGGAACTTTTGAACCTAAAGGCTCCCTTGCCAATGGTGATCTTAGGCATAAACGGATCGAAACGCATAGACTCTTCGATGCTATCTGGAAGAACGGCATCTTTACCAGGGCCGATGCTTACCGTTGGATCCAGGATATCTTTTGTCTAAATGACTCACAGGCACATATCGGACAGTTCTCTGAATACCGGTGTGACTGCCTGATGAATGAATGCAGAAAAGTACTTACAAACCACCATGTGAAAGTCGCATAAGGGAGTGAATAGGCATGATGACCGAAAATGAAAAACAGTTAGTGGAAGGACACTTATATCTTATCAGGAACATTATTCTTAACACCATAAGCATGAACAAAAATACGGAGGAACTAGAATACAATGACCTATACCAGACCGGCTGTGAGGCACTCTGCCATGCAGCTATCCAGTACAAACAGGATAAAGGCGCATCCTTTCCCACATATGCATCCATTGTGATCCGGCACGCACTGCTCTCCCAGTGTAGAAAGGCATCCAAATGGCAGGGAATCACCGTTTCTTTGGACGCCCCGCTATCTGATGACAAAGAGCTCACACTTTCAGATGTGCTGAAGGATCCAAACGATCAGGCATTTTCCGATCTGGAAACCCGGCTCATGTTAAGGGCTTATGAAAATAACCAGACAGAACCTGCCAGGAAGCACCTGGAAATGTTCCTGTTAAACCGCCTCTGTGGGTACAACATCTCTGAGCTTGCCGCTTACTATAAGGTAAGCCACAGTGTCGTTTCCACCGGGATCTTCAGGGCAAAGCAGAAACTGCGGATCTACTATTTTTTATCAGCATAAAAAACTTTAGAGGAGTGACAAACTATGATTAGACTTTACACTGCTGTTGGAACCTTCAAATTCAATAAACATGGACTTCCCACCATTGTCTGTGCAGACAGGGAATATGGTCTGACTTCCATGGAACTTGTATTATGGTCCTGTCTTTCTTTCCGGATCTTAACCTATGATGAACTGCGAAAGGAGTTTTATGAAAAAGAAAGAGAACTCCATGTCCTTAGTGAGGAAGAGTTCGACCAGTATCTAAACAGACTTTTACAGCGAAAGCTTTTAGTCTGCGGGGAAGATTATGTGGGCGTGGATGCACTCTATGCTCTGATCGGCCACCTGCAGCTTCAGGCGGTGCCAAACAGCATTCCTGTCAAGCTGCTTACTTTTGTGAAACTCCTCTTATCCCGCAAGGTGCCGCTTAAAACTGCTTTGTGTATTTTCCATTCTGTCCGGTTGGATCCTTTAGAATCACAGGTCATGCAGCTATTAAAAAACCAGGATCTGTCTGCTGCAGAAGTTATCCTGTGCAATGAAAATCACATTTCTCATCTGAAGGATTCCACTGCCCTCATGGAAGCACTCTATAACGATGAGGAGACAGACTATAACACCCTGGTGACAAGTGCAAGAACAAGCTCTTCCCGGATTCCTGTGCTGTCTGCCATTGCAAACCTGTATCTGAAACAGCAGATTATTCTTCAGCAGATTTAACCTTTCATCATCATTACTGTATTTATTCTTTACTATATGGAATAATATATGTATAATTATATCAGAGAATTGATATGAAAGGAGTTTTCCAATGATTATTAAAGCTTCCGCAACACTACGAAATGACTATGGTTCTATTTCCACTTTAGCGAAAGAAACCAAGGAGCCTATTTATATTACTAAGAATGGGGAAGGGGATCTTGTTCTGATGAGTATTGATGCCTTTGAAAAAAGGGAACAGACACTGCAGCTACGTGCAAAGGTCTTACAAGCCGAGCAGGAACGCATAGACGGTGCTCCTACCCTCAGTGTATCCGAAGCCAGAAAACAACTCAGGGAGCGCATGAAAAATGTATAATGTTGAAATTCTTCCCTCTGCCTGGGAAGATCTGAAATCTATTGAAGACTACTATGCCATTCAATTTGATGTGGATACTGCCATAAAGGTATCCGACAGCATCTTAGATGCTATTGAGCGTTTGGTATCATTTCCAGATTCGGGTTCCATGACACCGGATCCATGGTTAAATAATCAGGGTTACCGCATGATCATCTGTAAAAAACACGTAGCTATTTATCGTAAGATTAGCGAAACTATATTTATTTATCACATAGCTGATACTCAGACACAGTATAATCGGCTGTTTTATTAGAATGGGAGAAACAAGATGCAAAAATCCTCTGATTCTGGCGCTCAGGAACAAAAGCAATTAGAACTGCACGAGCAATTGACTAAAGTAGAACAGCTAAGAGAATCTGGAATTGCTGATATTCCAGCCAAAGCTGCTTCTGCTAAGCTCAGATCCTCATTAAAAGGATAATATTTCTTCCGCTGCTGGATTCCTATAATAAAGCTATTTTCTTTCGGTTTGTATTCCAGGTAAAGATAATGAAAAATCCGTTAAAATTGATTGCATAATTGATAATCGCCAGAATTATGGAGAATTTCTTTTCTAACCGGCACCTCTTGATTTTTAGCTTATATCGTTGTAAAAACCTTATATCTCTTGTATTATAATTATAATTATAAGACGTTAACAAATCGTTGTTTGGCGATTTGGTGAATCCCGATAGTTTAATTTTATAGGGAACAGAAACTTTGAATTTTTGCATTTGTATATTAAATGGAGGATGTGTGAAATCGCACATCTTCTTTTTTAATCTTGACAAATCTAATAATTGCAAGTATGATTTGTATAACAAAACATACTATATGTCGTGAAGAGGATTAAAAAATATGAATGAATTAAATGGTAAATATGCATGGACGGTAACAGTGGGTGAGAAAGGACAATTTGTCATTCCCAAACAAGCCAGAGAACTTTTTAACATTAAGCCTGGTGATACATTAATTCTTTTAGGAGATATAGAAAAAGGAATTGCAATTCCACCAAAATCTTCTTTTGAAGATTGGATGGCTAGGGCTTTTGGTGAAGAAAATAAATAGATACAAATTAGACAATAAGAAAGCGAGATGCACTATGAAAAATATTATGTTTTTTTGTATTCCGGCACACGGGCATCATAATCCAACCATTGCAGTAGTAAAGGAGCTTGTTCAAAGGGGGAATACTGTTAGATATTATTCTTTCCGTGAATTTCAGTCAAAAATTGAAAGTACGGGAGCAGAATTTATTGCTTGTGATGATTTGCTTCCGGAGATTTCTCAAGAAGTTGAAAATGGTACAAAGGTTATGACCACAACAGAAATGACAGTCGTTGATTTGCAGACGACTGCGGCAATGGATGGATTCTTATCGGAGCAGGTGGAAGAATTTAAACCGAATGTGATTGTTGCGGATTCGGTTTGCTTCTGGGGAAAACTGCTTGCCAGAAAGTTTAAAATTCCCATGGTTGTTTCCAACACAACCTTTGCATTTAATAAATATTCTTCCGGTTATATGAAAAGTAGTTTGGCAGAAATCATGGATTTGATTACTGGCAATAAGAGGATTAAAGCGGAATTAAAGAAACTGGAAGCATACGGATATCATGAAAAGAGTAGTATGCCTTTAGTACAGAATGATAATTTTACGGATACCATTGTATATGCAACCGAAAAATATCAGCCTTGTTCGGATACTTTCTCAAAGCATTATGCTTTTGTTGGACCTTCTGTTTCAACGGATTTAAGACCGAACAAAGATAACGAAAGACCACTTGTGTACATTTCGTTAGGTACGGTTGTCAGCAATAAGCCGGATTTTTACAAAAAGTGTGTAGACGCTTTAAAAGAAGAAGATGTAGATGTGATTATTTCCTGTGGTAGGACGGTAGAGCCGGGAACTTTAAACACATTGGCGAACAATGTGAAGGCATATCATAGTGTGAATCAGTTGGAGGTATTATCAAAGGCGAATGTTTTTCTGACTCATAACGGAATGAATAGTACTTCTGAAAGCCTTTATATGGGTACTCCCATGGTGTTCTTTCCGCAAACTAATGAGCAGCGGGCAGTTACCAGACGTGCGAAGGAAATGGGAACCGGTATTGAATTAAAGGATGAAAGTGTGGAAGGAATCCGTACTGCTGTTATGAAGGTTCTTTCGGAGCCAAAATATGCAGAAAATGCAATGAAGTGCAGTAAGGATTTTTGCAATGCACCTGGACCTAAGGGAGCGGCAGATTTTATTGAAACGGCACCACACATTATGCCGGATGAAGATAAAAAAAGCATTTGGAGGGAAATCCTCTCGGGTATGTTTGCCTTGCTTTATTGGCTTGTTGCAATTCTTTTTATTGTATTTTTTGAAAAAATTACGGGAAGTAATAAGTGGTGGATTGTTGCTATTGTTGCAAATGTAATTTTTCCCTTGAATAAAAAACTTGTTTCTGTTGTGGGAATGAAGTTATTTAGTTGAGAATAAGTACGATGAAACTTCCAGTTTGTCGCGCAAAAGGATTCATTCATGCAATGAGTCCTTTTTTATTTTCACTTCTCACCCATGTTGTTTTTCATACCATTTGACAGCTACTGAAATCTATGCTACTCTTATTTTGTAATTGATTTTTGTGCATTCCCATTCGGGATAGAAGCACACGTTGTTTAGGTTTGTAATAAGTGTCAAAGAATTGCCATCTTTAAAAGTGGCATTTTTTTGGCACTTTTTTTATTACAAAAATTTTTGACACCCAGAAAGGAGAAGAAAGAATGGGAGATCTTGTAACTATCACTACTACCGGCAGAGCAACCGCAGATGTGGAGCTTAAGACCAGCACGAATGGGAAAAATACCAAATACGTGCAGTTTGGTCTTGCCGTAAACAAAGGCTATGGGGAACATGAAAGGCCCAACTTTTTTAGCTGTGTCCTCTACGGGGAAGCAGCACAACGGCTGACAGATGCCGGCGTAAAAAAAGGAAGTCTTATCACCATTACCGGGGATCTTGAACTTGAGACCTTTAAAAGGAATGACGGAAGTGAGGGGTGGCGTGCCAAAGTCACACTGTATGACTGGCGGTAATGGTAGAT
>OMGW01001013.1_pt1 | contig 10084 bp, 8 predicted proteins | sample 1646131 | NCBI WGS metagenome assembly OMGW01 (sample SAMN05578588, study PRJEB25193) | human gut metagenome | biome: Human Microbiome; feature: human-associated habitat; material: feces | host: Homo sapiens | place: USA:Birmingham
ACTACATGGGAATCGGTGACAAGGGAATCCTTTCTGTTGGCACAGACATGGAGAAAACAGTTCTTGAGATGATCGGTGAAATGATCGATGAGGATTCTGCAATTTTAAGCATCTACTATGGCGAGGAAATGAACGAAGATTCTGCCAACGAGATCGCAGAAAAAGTGGAAGAGGAATATCCGGATGTAGAAGTGGAAGTGCATTACGGTGGACAGCCAATTTACTATTATGTAATTTCCGTAGAATAAAAGTATGAGATTAAATTCATCCATAAAAGAAGTGAAAGGGATCGGCGATAAAACAGCCGGTCTTTTTCTAAAAATAAATATTGAGACGATCCGGGATCTGATCTCCTATTTTCCAAGAACTTATGTGCAGTTCCCGGAGATCAAGCATCCTGACGAAGTGGTGGAGGGAGAGACTGCGGCAGTGACAGGGCAGATACGGCAGACTCCGGTTGTGAAGAGAGTGCGCAGCATGCAGATCACGGTAACTTCGATCACAGGCATGGGAAAACGTCTGGAACTGGTGTGGTTTCGTCTCCCATACATCAAAAACAGCCTTCATCCGGGCGGAACTTATGTGTTTTACGGCAAGGTACAGCACAAAAACGGAAGGTTTGTCATGGAGCAGCCGGCAATTTATACGCCGGAAAAATATGAGGCGATGGAGCATTTGCTGCTGCCGGTTTACACTTTGCCGAAAGGATTATCAAATCAGCTTATGCTGAAAGCAGAGCGGTCTGTTTTGGAGGAAGAACATTTATTCCGGGATTATCTGCCGACAGAACTGCGGGAAAAGCATCAGCTCTGTGAGTATAATTATGCGATCAAACAGATTCATTTCCCGGACGATATGGAGACGTTGATCGAGGCAAGAAAACGGCTTGTGTTTGACGAACTCTTTTTATTTATCTTAAACCTGCAATATCAGAAGGAAAAAAAGGAAAAAGAGAAAAATCAATTTTCTTTCCAGTCGGATGATTTTGTGGAGCAGCTGATCGAAAAACTGCCGTATAAGCTCACAAATGCCCAATTACGGGCATTGTCAGAAGTTCGGGCAGACATGCGGAGTGATTACGTCATGCAGCGTCTGATTCAGGGAGATGTCGGTTCCGGAAAGACGATCATTGCTTTTTTAGCGATGGCGGACACGGCGCACAATGGCTGTCAGTCTGCAATTATGGCACCAACTGAGGTGCTTGCAAGACAGCATTACGAATCATTTCAGAGTATGTGTGAGATATTTGGACTGGATTTTCCTGTGATTCTTATCACGGGTTCCATGACTGCAAAACAGAAAAAGCTGGCATATCAGGAGATTTTAGATCACCCGGATGCGCTGATCATCGGAACACACGCGCTGATACAGGAAAAAGTGATTTATCAGAACCTTGCGCTTGTGATCACAGACGAGCAGCACCGGTTTGGCGTCAAACAGCGGGAAACATTTTCAGAAAAAGGAACAAAGCCGCATATTCTTGTCATGAGTGCGACTCCGATTCCACGGACGCTTGCCATTATTTTATACGGTGATCTGGACATTTCCGTGGTGGATGAGGTACCTGCAAAACGTCTGCCGATCAAAAACTGTGTGGTGGACACCAGATACCGCCCGAAGGCGTATCAGTTTATCGAAAAAGAGGTGGCTGCCGGTCATCAGGCGTATGTGATCTGTCCGTTGGTGGAAGAGAGCGAGAATATGGAGGCAGAGAATGTCACAGACTATGCGAAGCGTCTGAAAGAGGAACTGCCAGATACGATTGAAATCGGGCTTTTACATGGGCAGATGAAACCTGCACAGAAAAATGATGTCATGGAACGGTTTGCAGCAAATGAGATACAGGTGCTCGTGTCGACTACAGTTGTAGAAGTTGGAGTGAATGTTCCGAATGCAACGGTTATGATGATCGAAAATGCGGAACATTTTGGTCTTGCACAGCTTCACCAGCTTCGTGGGCGTGTTGGACGAGGGGATGCACAGTCTTATTGTATTATGGTCAATTGCAGCGATTCTAAAGAATCGCAGAAGCGTCTGGATATTTTGAATAAATCCAACGATGGCTTTAAGATTGCGAGTGAGGATCTGAAACTGCGCGGTCCCGGAGATTTCTTTGGCATCCGTCAGTCCGGTGAAATGCAGTTTGCGCTTGCGGATATCTATCAGGATGCCTATATTATGCAGCGCGCAAGCGAGGAAGTTGCGGATATTTTAGGAAAAGACCCGGAACTTTCCAGCGAGGATCATAAAAACCTGAAAGATTATCTGGAACTGTTTTTGGCAGACCGGAGAAATAAATTAAATTTATAGCAAATGAAGCAGTAAAAACTGCATAAAACACGTAGAAAGAACCCTGGATCACATCAATCCAAGGTTCTTTTCTTGTTTAGGGAAATTCTATTTCCGGCAATTTTTTATTTCCGGGAAATGTTATTTCCCTGACATCTGCTGTTCCTGTGCTTCAATCATTTTCTTAACCATATAGCCGCCGACAGAACCATTCTGTCTGGAAGTTAAGTCACCATTGTAACCATCTTTTAATGGTACACCGATTTCGCCTGCTACCTCATATTTGAAACGGTCTAAGGCACTCTTTGCTTCTGGAACGGCTGCTCTGTTAGATGAACGATTTGACATAGTTGTCCTCCTTTGTTTTTCTGTTTTGGGTACTTTTTTCTGCTCTGGTTTATTTTAAGAACATTCAAAAATTTCTTTTTGTTTGTTCAGTGATAGTATGTGATTATTTGTTGGGAATACACATGCAGTTTTTTGCAATAGTACCAATTATTTCTTTAAAATGGGTAAACATTTACAAAATATGTTTACAAAGAGGCACACGTTGCTTATTATGAGTCTAGGAGGAAGTAAAGTAGAATGAAACGTTATTTTGATTTTGACATGAATGATTATAAAGACAAAAAATGTAATTTTCATTCGCACACGGTGCGCTGCCAGCATGCAGTGGGAGAAGAGCGGGAATATGTCGAGGAGGCAATAAAGGAAGGCTTTGAGGTGATCGGCTTTTCTGACCATTCCCCTTATTTATTCAAAAATGGATATGTGTCAAGGATTCGTATGACAATGTCACAGTTGGAAGATTATGTAAAAACCATTGAGGCATTGAAAAAAGAATATCGGGATGACATCACGATTTTTCTGGCATTGGAGATGGAATATTTTCCGGGGATCTTCGAGCCGACAATCGAAGAAATCCGGCAGTATCCGATGGATTATCTGCTTCTGGCACAGCATTTCTTCTATGAAAATGAGAGTTTTCATGGCACAAGATTTGGCTGGGCGGACGAGGCTCATCTGAAAACGTACGTGGAACTGCTTATGACGGCGTTAGATACCGGATATTTTAACATGGTGGGACATCCGGATATTGTGAATTATACCGGAGATGATGCATTGTATACAAAGTACATGAAACAGCTTGTGGATCGTCTGAAGCAGGAGCGTATTCCAATCGAGATTAATGTGAACGGATTCCGTGAGGGTTATAATTATCCGGACAAAAAGTTTGTGAAACTAGGCGTGGAAAACGGAAATGAATTTATTGTAGGTGTAGACGCACATAATCCAAATGAGTATCATGATCTTGATTCTTACAAGGGATGTATCAAAATGGCAGAAGATTTCGGAGGAAAAGTATTCTGGAAATAAAAAATATCGTAGGGGTTGTGCCTCCCCCTACGATATTTTTTTAATCCGAAACCAGCGTCAGCCCTGAAATATCCGGATGGATAGTCAGGGAGTAGTTTGTGTAGTACACGACAAATCCCGGCGCGGCCCCGTTTGGTTTCTTGACATTTTTTTTCTGCAGATAATCAATCTCCACTTTCTCATCTTCGCGTCCTTTGGAGTAATATCCGGCAAGCATTCCGGCTTCCTCGAAAACGCGGTCCGGCAATTCTTCATTGTTGGATTTTACGATGACGTGGGAACCCGGCATTCCTTTTGCATGGAACCACCAGTCATTTCCGGTTGCAAACTTGAAAGTGAGTTCATCGTTCTGGTAATTATTTTTCCCAACATAAATATCATAGCCGTCGGAGGAGCGGTAGTGGAACGGCTTGCTCTTGATTTTGGCTTTTTTATCCGTCTTTTTGCGCTTGATATAGCCAAATTCGATCAGCTCCTCTTTGATCTGTACGAGATCATCTTCCGTCAGGGCAATGTCTAAAGCCGTGGAGATACTTTCGAGATGTTCGATCTCCGTCTTTGTCTCCTCTGTCAGCTTGGTGAGTGCCTCATAAGTACGCTTTAATTTGTTGTATCTGTCAAAATATTTCTGCGCATTTCCCTTGGCATCTAACTGTGAGTCGAGCGGAATGGTGATCATCTCGTTGGTGTAATAGTTCAGTGCCTCTAACTTTTTCGCACCTTCCTCTAAACCATAGCCGTAGGTGTGGATCAGCTCACCGCATACTTTATATTTATCCCGTTTTTCTGTGTCTTTCAACTGCTTTTCCTGCAATTGGTATTTCTTGCGGTTGCGGTCTAAGGCAGTGGAAACGATTTTTCTCAAATCAACGGATTTCTGACGGATTCTTGTATACACATTTTTGGAAGCATAATATTCCTCCAGAACCTGTGAGATGGAATCAAAATTTTTGGCATCATAGTCCGAAAACTGTGTGAGCTCGATGCAGGAAAAATCAATCGGTTCTTTTCCCCTGAAAATGATGTTCGGTCTGTAGGTATGATTTTTTACATCATCTGAAATCCATGTGAGATTGTTAAATAAATGCTTTTTGCCGTCATCATCCAGCGAGTCGACCGGCATATCTCCGTCAATGGAACTGCGGTGGCAGATTTCGGAGGCAAGCAGAGGACTTAAGCCTGTAAAAGAAGAGTAGAGAGCCTTTGTGATGGAGGTCGGTTTCTTCATAACCATATCCATAAAGGCTTCTTCCGTAACTTCCAGCGGATTCAGGCGGTCGTCCTGTGTGGCAGGGATGCAGTAGTCGCGCCCCGGAAGCACTTCACGCAGGGAACTCATCATCGATGAGATATGTTTGATGCTGTCAATAATTTTTCCATCACTGTTACAGAAAATGATATTGCTGTGTTTTCCCATCAGCTCTACAATCAGCGTTTTCTGGCAGAGATCGCCCATTTCATCCAGATGTTCAATATCGAAGTGAATGATACGTTCCATATGCGGCTGGTAAATCTTTATGATCCTTCCATTTGCAATATGCTTGCGCAGCACCATGCAGAAGTTTGGTGCGGTCATAGGGCTTGGTTTATTCTGATCCGTCAGATATAGAAAAGGCAGAGATGCGCTTGCGGACATGGCAAGGCGGAACTGTCCGTTACTTCCTTTACAGGTGAAGAGCAGTTCGTCGTTTTCCGGTTGCGCAATCTTGCTGATCTTTGCGTTTAAAATTGTCTGGTTTAATTCATATACGATATTGGAAATCACAAATCCATCAAGAGCCATTTTGTGCACCTCTTATTCTAAAAAAATTTGCCTGGAATTACCGGGCACATGGTTCATTATAACGGATTCTACGAAATCTGCATAGATGCAATATATAATTTCAAAAGCCGGATTGCATAATCACGCTGTTGCTTGGAGCAGCGTGAAAGAATATGGATCACTGCAAGTTCATCATTTTCCTGCCGTCTTGCCTCTTCGTCAGTCTGTTCCCCGAACATCATATAATCAAGGCTCATGTCGAGACACTCGGAAATCGCAAGCATTGTTTCGGTGGACATTCCACAGGTACCACGCTCGATGTCTGAACAGTATTTCGGTGCACGGTCTATTCTCTCTGCAACCTCGTCCTGTGAAAATCCTAACTGGACTCTTTTTTTTCGAATGCGGTCACCAACGGCCAAACGGTCATACGCTTCTCTTTTTCGGTTCATAAAAACTCCCCCTTCTCATTTGTTTCTTATTGTGTGTGATTCTCTGTATCATATTCTTGCGAAAAAAACGTAGAAATAAAACACAATGGAAACGTAATTTAATAGTGAGTTTAAAAGGTATATGAGAGATACGTTTTAAATGTGATATTGAACAAAAAACAAGAAAGATATGCCAGAAAACTGTAAGTTTCTTCTGTTGACATAATCAAATGAGATGTGTATTATAAATGGTGTTTAAAACGTGAATACAAATGAAAATTTAAACGAGCTTTGGCGAGAAACTATGAAAAATAAATGGATAAGAAAATCATATGGAAAATAAGTAAAACTAACTAATAAAATTTATAAAAATGCATAAATATGGAAGAAACAAATGTAGAAATATGGCGGTTTGTGTAATTGACATAAGATAAGTGTAAGTGTATTATTAAATAAGTTTAATAGAAATAAGATTTGAAGCTAGTTTTGGTGGAGTGGAGAAATGTTAGAGAAAAATAAGAAAAAACAAAGCATAATAAAAAAAATAGATTATATTCTGATTGCGTTTCAAATAATCATAGCAGTAGCTTTAGGTGTGAAATTATTTACAATGGGTGTAGTTCCAATAATATATTTGATATTATATACAATTATAATTCTGATATTAAATATTGGAACTTTTTTTTCGACTAAAAAGAGCATTCCTGCAATTATTTTTGCAATAATATCTGTTTTGATAACAATAGGTCTTCTGTATGGATTAATTGCAATAGGAAAATTAGACATGACATTAAATAATGTAGCAAAGGATTCAAGACTTGAAGTGGTTCAGATGTCGGTATTTGTCAGCTCAGATGATAATGCAAATGAACTTAGAGATATAGAGGGGGCATCTGTTGGATATTTAGAATCGGATAATGCAGCAGATCAGGTTATGTCAGTAATTGATGGTACTGTGGCAACAGAAGTTCAATATAAAGCATATAATAATATTTTGTTTATGGCAGATGCATTACTAAATGGAACAGAAAGAGCAATTATTATGAATAGTGCATATGTTGATATCATATCTGATCAGGATGGATATGAAGATTTCTCAGATAGAATAAGGGAATTATATACATATTCTGCAGAAATTCAGGTTGAAGTACGTGGAGATGTTACTGATGTGGACAGTACAGAAGAAAAATATTTTCTGTCATCAGATGAAGATACTTTTGTAATATATATTAGTGGAATTGATATGTGGGGGGCTGTGAATGCGAGAAGCCGAAGCGATGTAAATATTCTTGCGATTGTCAATATGAAAACGGGACATATCCAGCTTGTTAATACACCGAGAGATTATTATGTGTATCTGCCAAATCAAGGGGTAAATGATAAATTGACACATGCAGGATTATATGGGGTAGAAAGTTCAGAGGCAGCAATAGAAAATTTATACGGAATAAATATTGATTATTATGTGCGTATGAATTTTAGTGGGTTTGAGGCGATAATAGATACGCTTGGAGGAATTGATGTATACTCGGAATATGATTTTACTGTTGATCCGATAAAACATTATACAGTAGGATACAATCATGTTTCGGGACTAGAAGCATTAGCATATGCACGTGAGAGACATGCCTTTGCTGCTGGGGATGTTCAGCGGGGTATTAATCAGATGGAAGTGATAAAAGCAGTTATAAATAAAATGACATCTCCAAGTATATTAGCAAAATATGGAGAAATATTAGATGAAGTTGCTGATTGTGTTATGACAGATATTCCATCTAATGTGATATACGATTTGGTTAAATATAAGTTATCTAATGATGTTGCCTGGACAATTGATAGTTATACAGTAACAGGAACAGGAAAGCATACAACGACATATTCTATGCCAGGAACAACATGCTATGTTATGATTCCAAATGATCAGGATGTAGAAAATGCTAAAAGCTTAATAGAAAGTGTGTTGGATGAAGAATAGATGAAAAAAATATTATACATAACAACGATTAGCGGATTTTTACCACAATTTGAAAAAAATGATGTGGAAATTATGCAGAACATGGGTTATGAGATACATTATGCATCAAATTTAAAAAAACCGATTTATACCTTTGATGAAAAAGAATTGAAACAACAGGGAATTATTCTGCATCAGATCGATATAGAGAAAAGTCCGGCACAGATTATAATGAATTGCAGGGCAATTAAGCAGTTAATTAAAATTATTGATGAAGAAAATATAACGGCGATACATTGTCACAATCCGATGGGAGGCGTTGCGGGAAGAATCGCCGCACATTACAGTAAAGCAGATCCGTATGTTATATACACTGCGCATGGACTTCATTTTTATAAAGGTGCTCCAATTTTAAATTGGATTTTATTTTATCCAGTTGAAAAGCTGCTGGCACGGTGGACGGATACACTTATAACCATCAATAAAGAAGATTATTGTTGTGTAAAAGACAGATTCAAATTAAAAAAAAATGGAACAGTTGAGCAAATACATGGTGTAGGGGTAGATTTGGATAAATTTCGCCCGATGCCAGAAATGGCTTCCATGAAAAGAATAGAATTGGGAATACCGAATAATGCTTTTCATATCGTAACGGCTGCAGAACTGAATAAAAATAAAAATCAAAAAATTATAATTGAAGCAATTGCAGTGGAAAACCAAAAAGATATATATTATACTATATGCGGAAATGGACCAGATGAAGATGAATTACGAAAACTGATTCATGAAAAAAAATTAGAGAAGCAGGTGCAATTGATTGGATTCAGAACAGATATGAATGAAATACTCCAGACCGCTGATGTGTTTGCATTCCCTTCTATCCGTGAGGGGTTGGGAATTGCCGCAATAGAGGCGCTTGCATGTGGAGTGCCACTCATTGTTGCAGATAACAGAGGAACAAGAGAATATTTGCATAATGATAAAAATGGATTGATATGCGATGCATTCGATCAGAATGCATTTGTGGCAGCTATTGATAAAGTTTATTCAAATGTTGAATATAGAAAAAAACTAGCGGATTATTGCAGAGAGTCAGTAATTCAATTTAGTACAGAAGAAACAGTTAGAACTATGGAAAGAATTTATTCAACTATGGATAAAAGAATTTCATAGTTGCTGGAAAGGGGAGTTATGCCAGAGATTTCTGTCATCATGGGTGTTTATAATGAATTGAATAAGGATATTTTAATGGAGGCGGTAAATTCTATTTTACACCAGACATTTGAAGATTTTGAGTTTATTATTTATGATGATGGCTCATGCCCGGAGGCAGCAACACTACTCAGGGAGGTAGAAGGACTGGATGAAAGAATTAAATTGATTGGTCAGGATGAAAATCATGGATTGGCATTTTCGCTGAATGCATGTATAGATGAGGCAAAGGGAAAATATATTGCAAGAATGGATGCAGATGATATTTCATATCCGGAAAGATTAATGAAACAAAAAAAATTTTTGGACAAATATCAGGAGTATTCATGGGTTGGCTGCAATATTGATGTGTTTGATCAGAATGGAGTATGGGGAGAGCGCAAAATGCCGGAATTCCCTATAGAGCAGGATTATCTGAGATTCTCACCATATGCACATCCGACAGTTATGTACAGGGCATCTATTTTTGATACAAATGAGGGATATGTTGCGTCCAAAGAGACACTTCGCTGTGAAGACTATGAGATATTTATGAGGCTGCGCAGGGCAGGATTAAAGGGTGCTAATATACAGGATAAACTTTTGGCTTATCGAGAAAATAAAGATTCCTACAAAAAGCGTAGTTTTCGCCATAGATGGAATGAGGCAAAATGCAGATATCGTAATTTTAAAGCCTTGGGTATTTTATTCCCAAAGGGATGGATATATGTTTTACGACCGATTGCAGCATGCGCGATTCCATATTGGTTATTGGCATGGTATAAACGTAAAGAATCATCAATACAGCAAAATAGATATTGGAATGGAGAAAAAGATTATGAAGAAAAGAGCAGTTATGGCACTGATAGCTTTGAGTTTGGCAACACAGCTGACAGCGTGCAAAGCAGATAATGAGAAAGTGGCATCTACTGAATATGAACAGATGATAAATTTGAATAACGATGGAGAGATGACGATTTTTGAAACAGAGGCTGAGCAGGAAATAGTCACAACTGAAGAAAAGAGCAGTTATGGCACTGATAGCTTTGAGTTTGGCAACACAGCTATCAGTGCCATAAC
>OMGW01001018.1_pt1 | contig 10056 bp, 9 predicted proteins | sample 1646131 | NCBI WGS metagenome assembly OMGW01 (sample SAMN05578588, study PRJEB25193) | human gut metagenome | biome: Human Microbiome; feature: human-associated habitat; material: feces | host: Homo sapiens | place: USA:Birmingham
TCCTCAAAAGGTAGCAGAGGAGGAATATCCATGTTTGGAACACAAAAGAAAGAGGAAATAGATAGTCTTGCACGCTGGAACTGTAAATAACACATAGTCTTTGCAATGGTATTTTCAATCACACATCGTTGTGTCAATTCTATCAAGGCAGGCTACTACTCCATGTTACGCTACCTTTTGAGGAAAAGCCCACAAGTAATCTGCCCGGTGACAATCTGAGATATTATAGACAGAGGAAGTCTTTGACCACCAGACAGCTTGCAGAGCAAATAGATGTTGTACCTGCAACTATCCTGATGTATGAACAAAATAAGCGCCCTATCCCGTTTGATGTAGCCAATGGTCTTGCAGCTGTATTGGATGTAAATGCAGATATTTTGTATGACGATTTTGCAGTATTCCTTGCCGCTCCATAGTGATACTGATCCTTTCCTTTCCGTTCCGGAATAGTTGGACAGGAAGTGACTGGAATGATAAGCGAATGCAAAAAAGTTTTTGATGGTTATTAAAAACCATTGACTTTTTGGCAGAGAGTGCTATAATAAGATCAGAAACGATGGTTATTGAAAACCAAAACGACATGGAGGTAGTCAGATGTCTTTTATCAATAAAGAATTGTATGAGAACGCAGAGAGCCAGAGAAAGGCAGCACAGATCACTTGGGAGATTGCTGACTGCCTTCATCAAGTTGGTGCGCCAACCTTTAACGCATTTCCCTTGATCCCTTATCTGCTCTACAAAGTAAGCCTGTATAACAATCCCTTTGGCATTACATTCAAAGCAATCGTGGACGGTGAGATCGAGGTCAGCGATGATATAAGATTCCTCGCCAAAGATATTCTGAATGATAAGCTGTGGGAGCGGCTGCTTCAGATGGTGGCAAAGTATTCTCCGGAAGAATTTGCATTGGCAACTGTAAAACCTGTAACAGACAATGAACCGAAGGGAACGATGACCACTCCCAACTCCATTCTTAAGTTGGCACATAAGCTGTTGGATGTAAGAGCGGGAGAACAGGTAGCTGATGTGTGCTGCGGTAGCGGTACTTACATTGTGTCTGCTGCGCTGGAAGAACCAAACGCTTCCTACCATGGTTATGAAATCAATGTGGCGAACAGAGCGGCGGCGATGATGAAAGCCGAACTTCTGGATGCGGATGTAGAGATTACCCTTTGTGATGTGTTCACCTTAGCAGAAGCCGATGAAATGCCGAAATACGACAAAATCTTTGCCGACTATCCCTTTGGGTTGAAGTTGAGAAATCTGGGAGCTGGAGCCGGTTATCTGGAAAGACTGGCTGAACAGTATCCTGGCCTTTCCAAAGCTACTTCTTCTGATTGGGTGTTCAATGCTCTGCTCTGCGATATGATCACTGAAAATGGCAGGGCAATTGGCATTATGACCAACGGTAGCACCTGGAACAGCATCGACATTCCCATGAGAAAGTATTTTGTCGAGCGCAAGATGGTTGAGTGTGTGATTGCACTCCCCGGCAAGCTGTTCGCAAGCACCAGCATCCCGACTACGCTGATTATTCTGAGCCATGACAATGATACCGTCCGTATGATTGATGCGACTAAACATTGTCAGCAGGGTCGCCGCCAGAACGAGTTCAGCGACGAGAACATCGCAACCATTATTGATGCTCTTACCATTGACCACGAATACAGCAGAAGCATCTCCATTGAGGAACTGAGAAAGAACGAATACAATCTAAGCCTTAGTCGTTATGCAGCTGATGATCTCGGATTCAATAACGGTGTTCCCTTTGAGAGCGTGATTAAGAGCATTTCCAGAGGTGCACCCTGCACCGCAAGTCAGCTGGACGAAATGGTTTCTGATAGCGTGACCAATATGCAGTATCTCATGCTTGCCAACATTCAGAACGGCATGATCGACGATAAGCTCCCTTATCTGTCCTACATTGATCCGAAGTATGAAAGATACTGCTTGAAAAACAATACGCTGATCCTCTCCAAAAATGGCTTTCCTTATAAGGTTGCAGTTGCTTCTGTGCAGGAAGGTCAGCGCATCCTGGCGAATGGTAATCTGTATATCATTGAGTTGGATGAGGAAAAAGCAAATCCCTACTATATCAAGGCTTTCTTCGATAGCGAACAGGGTCACGCAGTTCTGAAAAGCATCACCGTTGGTGCTGCGATGCCGAACATCGGCGTGGATAAGCTGAAGAAAGTGGAAATCCCCCTCCCTCCGATGGAGGAGCAAGAGCGCATTGCTCAGAAGTATCAAGCGACATTGGACGAGATCGCAGTTATCAAGCTGCGTTTGGAAAAGGCCGTAAGCAAGCTTCATCATATTTTTGATGAGGAGAGTGAATAAGCCTATGCTGAATGTTGAGGAACTTTTTGAGTTAGAAGATAACATTAAAGAAGAACTGGACGACCATCTGACAGCAGCCCTTTCCAGAATGAACCGTTCCGGGCAGTTGGAAGAATTTCTCCGACTGCTTGGGATGGAACACCTCCTCCAGAAAGAATCCGGATATGAGGTCTACAAGACCGGCAAGATCGTTGTCATCGGTCAGTCTGATGTAAAAGCCAAGGAACTGCTCTCCATTGCCAATAAACTTGGTTTGGATAAGAGCCGCTTTGAGTTGCATCTGGATTATGAGGATGCAAAGAACTATAACTTCCGCAAACTGCAATGGCAGCCTACATACAGCCTGTTGATGGTTGGGCCGATGCCGCATAGCGGCTCCGGTAAAGGCGATTACAGCAGCATCATTTCCGCATTGGAAGCAGAGGATGGTTATCCTCCGGTTGTAAGGCTTGGTTCTAACGGTCTGAAAATCACGAAATCCGATTTCAGAGCCAAGTTAGAGGAAATGATCGAAGCGAAAAGAATAGCTTAATAGTCCTATAAAACGGACAGCACCGTTGCTATAATGGTATATGTAAAAATAGAAAGATAATGAATCGAGGTACACACGATGTCTAACGATAAAATCCAAATAGTAGGAGTAAATATCGCAGAAAAAGCTACAATGATCTGGAATGTAGCCGATATGCTCCGTGGTCCTTTCAAGCCTCATGAATATGGACTTGTAATCCTCCCCATGACTGTTGTGAAGCGTTTTCACGACTGTCTGATGCCCACCCATGAAGCGGTATTGGCACAGTATGAGAAGGTGAAGAAGCTGGCGGTTATTGACGGCTTTCTGACCAAGGCTTCCGGTTATCAGTTCTACAACACCAGCAAGTTTAACTTTGAGAAGTTGCTGGCTGATCCGGACAACATCGAAGCAAACTTCCGTGACTATCTGGCGGGCTTTTCCGCCAATGTCCAGGATGTGCTGTCCAAGTTTGACTTCGACAATATCATCAAGAGAATGGTGGAGAGCAACACCCTCTACCTTGTTATCAAAGAGTTCAATACGCCGAAAGGCTATCTTGGTCCGGACAAGATCAGTGCCGTGGATTGCGGTTACATCTTTGAGGACTTGGTCAAGCGTTTTTCGGAATCCTTTGGCGAGGAAGCCGGAGCGCACTTTACAAGCCGTGACATTATCTATCTGATGACCGATCTGCTGCTTTCAGATGCAGATTTGTCCGAAGCACAGAATGTCACCGTTTACGATATGACCATGGGAACCAGCCAGATGTTGTCATGTATGGAAGAACGTATCCATGATCTGAATGAGGATATTGAAGTTACCTGCTTCGGTCAGGAATTCAATCCATCCACTTTCGCTATTGCAAAAGCTGACATGATGATCCGTGGCGGCGATCCTAACAATATGCGATTCGGTGATACACTGTCTGACGATCAGTTTGGTGGTTATACATTCCAGTATAAGAATGGTGACTATACCAACGAAAGTATGTTGGCTGAAATTCTGCACTATGCTGATTTCTACAACACATTTCTGTACGGAAACGACAGTAAATACGGCAAAGAAGTAAATACTTTGCTTCGTGATCTTCAGAAACTGAAGCAGACAACCGTTTTCCTGTTCCTGTTCCCTGTGTTCGATGATCTTGACAATGGGATTATCAACGAAAAGGAATTGGAGCGTGTACTGCGCTTCCTGCTAAATTACAGTATTCGCCGTTTGATCTGCGAAGTGGGTTCCAACTCGCTGCGTGGATTGTATAAAACCCTTTAGAGTTTAACGCATCCACCACAAGGCTTGTTCTGCGAAATCCGATTTACTGCACAGCAGATAGATGCAGCTACGATTATTTCATTGACCATGAGGGAAATGTGTTCGGTGATCTTCTTGATTTTGATGGTCAACACGGATTGTCTGCGTATAACAAAACAGACCAAGAGAAGTTCGAGGACAGCGACAGCACATTCATTTCTCCGAAGTTCGTGCAGACAGTTGAAAGCAAGCCTATCAGCGAATGGATAATTGCAGTAGGTAAACATGAAGGTTTCATTTCCAGCGAGCATTGGATTGAAACACAAGAACTATTGGATGCCATTGCTGAGAAATACAACCGCCCGCATCGAAAGACCAATGCTCTGTTGGCAGGACTGATCCATTGTCCTTGCTGCGGAAAGCGTCTGAATGTTATTTCCGAATCTGACCGCTGGACAAACGGGAAACCACGCTTCAAATATGTTTGTACTGGATACCGCAAAAAGACCTGTAATTTCAAAGCAGTTGATGGTGTCCTGCTGGATGAATTTATCGTACAGCAGCTTTCCGATATGTCTGACGAGGATAGTGAACGCTTCAAGGAAATCCTTGAAATCAAAATTGAGGAGGTTCTGGAGCAGTCCAGTACGACACAGGAATATGCTCTCCTGAAAAAGAAGCGAGAAAAATTACAGACAGATATTGTCGCCCAGACGAGAAATATGCGTGAGGTGGATGAAAGTATCCGTTGTTACCTCCAGGATGATATTCAGTCTATGTCAGAGGAACTGCGTGAAACAGAGCGTATGCTGTTCAAACTGGAAGAAAGCAGAAAGAACAGTATGGTCGCCATTAAAGATTTGGAACAGACAAAAGAAAGGCTGCTCTCCTTTGCAGAGTATGCAAAAGATGCGCAGCCGGAGGTTCTGGTCACATTGATCCAGACTATCGTAGAAAGAATTTATATCGTCGATAAAGATGATGAGCGTTTCTGTCACATCTTCATCAAAGGCTGTACGGACGAGGATTATACCGGCTTCTTCCAGACAGCCGGTTACATAGAGAAAAAAGCTACCCCTGTGTGTGATTCAGAACAGTATTGCATTTGCACCAAAATATCGGAGACAAGCAATATATGGACAGATTCGGACAGATATCGGGAGCATCCTAAGAAAACTGTGCGAGTATAAAGGGGTAGAAATTATAGAGGCAGAGACTTGCCCAGACCATATCCATATGCTGGTGAGTATCCCGCCCAAATACAGTGTATCACAGTTTATGGGATATCTCAAAGGGAAAAGTTCGCTGATGATATTTGACCGACATGCGAATCTGAAGTACAAGTACGGGAATCGGCAGTTTTGGTGCAAAGGCTACTATGTGGATACAGTAGGGAGGAACAAGAAAGTAATTGCGGAGTATATCCGCAATCAACTTGCAGAGGACAAAATATCGGATCAGATATCGATCAAGGAATACTTTGACCCGTTTACGGGTGAGCAAGTAACCAAGAGCAAATAAGAGCAGCCCCACTTGGTGGGGCTGCTCGGGATCATATGCGGTCGGCAGACCGTTTCACCGCGCCTTTAGGCGCGGCCTGTCTTAAGCCCTTATAGGGCTTGTGCAAGCCACCCGTTTTACGGGTGGTCTTGACTTAGGAAGCTCTTACTTCGCGGCCTTGGCAGCCTTGATAGCCTCGATCAGCATGGGAGTGACCTTGAACAGGTCGCCGCAGATGCCATAGTCAGCGATCTCGAAGATGGGAGCGGTGTCGTTCTTGTTGACGGCGATGATGCACTCGGAATCCTGCATGCCAGCCTTGTGCTGGATGGCGCCGGAGATACCCAGAGCAACGTACACCTTGGGATGCACGGTCTTGCCGGTCTGGCCAACCTGATGGTCGGCAGACAGCCAGCCGGAGTCGATGGTGGCACGAGAGCCGCCAACAACGCCGCCCAGGACCTCAGCCAGCTCCTCAGCCAGCTTGATGCCGCCCTCGACGTCCTTGCTGATGCCGCGGCCCACAGACACGATGTAATCGGCGCCGATGAGGTCCACCAGCTTCTTAGCGGCCTTCACCACCTCGGTAACGTCGGTGTGGATGTCCTCAGCAGTCAGGGTGAAGTTGGGCTTCACGATCTCCACAGCGTTGGCCTTGGCCTCGTCAAAGGCGTTCTTCTTCATAACGCCGGGACGGACGGTAGCCATGCAGGGACGGAAACGGGGGCAGATGATGGTAGCCATCAGGTGACCGCCGAAAGCAGGACGGGTCATCTTCAGGTTGCGGTCCTCCATATCCCACTTCATGGAGTCAACGTCCAGAGTGGAGGACTCACGCAGGAACTGGATGTAGTTGGGCACATCCACGTCCAGGTGGGTGCAGTCAGCGCACAGGCCGGTGTGCAGACGGGCTGCGCAGCGGGGGCCCAGGTCACGGCCGATGTTGGTGGCGCCGATCAGGAAAGCCTCGGGCTTCAGGTCCTCGATCACGTCGCAGATGACCTTGGCATAGCCGTCGGTGGTGTAGGTGGCCAGCAGGGGGCTCTCGCAGACAATAACCTTGTCGGCGCCGTAGCCGCCCAGCTCCTTAGCGGCGGACTCAATGCCCTCGCCGCCCAGCAGCAGACCGCACAGGTTCACGCCCAGCTCGTTGGCCAGGTCGCGGCCCTTGGAGATCAGCTCGAAATCGGTGGGCATCAGCTTGCCCTCGCGCTGCTCGCAGAACACCCATACATCCTTGAAAGCAGCGATATCAGCACTATTGAAATTAGACATGATTTTCTATCCCCTTTCTTAGATGATGTGCTTAGCGGCCAGAATACCGGCCAGCTTCTCGCAGGTTTCCTTACCGTCGCCCTCCAGCATCATGCCGACGCCCTTCTGAGGAGGCGTGAAGCTCTTGAAGATGTTGGTGGGAGAGCCCTTCAGGCCGATGGTGGTAGCGTCGATCAGGGGATGATCCTTCAGGTCCTCATAGCCCAGAGTGGTCAGGGGCTTGCTGTAGGTAGACAGGATGCCGCCGATGGACATGTAGCGGGGGTTGTTCAGCTCCTTGATGCAGGTCAGCAGGCAGGGAGTCTGGACCTTGATGGTCATGTAGCCGTCCTCCAGCATACGCTTGACGGTGACCTCGTCACCATTCTTGGTGATCTCGGCAGCGTAAGTGATCTGGGGCAGGTGCAGCTTCTCAGCGATCTGGGGACCGACCTGAGCGGTATCGCCATCGATAGCCTGACGGCCGCACATCACGATATCGTCCTTCTCAACACCCAGGGTGCTCAGAGCGGCGGCCAGGATCTGGGAAGTAGCGTAGGTATCGGAACCGCCGAACTCACGGGCGGAAACCAGCACGCCCTCGTCAGCGCCCATGGCCATCAGCTCACGCAGCATACCGGCAGCGGGAGGGGGGCCCATGGTGACAACGGTGACCTTGCAGCCGGTGGCGTCCTTCAGCTTCAGGGCGGCCTCAACAGCGTTCATATCATCGGGGTTGGTGATGGTCTGCATGGAAGCACGGTTCAGAGTACCGTCGGGATTGACAGCCACCTTGCCGGAGGTATCGGGTACCTGCTTGACACAAACATAAATCTTCATTTCGACTTCTCCTCCTTACAGGCCCATGTTGGCGGAGATGACGATACGCTGGACCTCGCTGGTGCCCTCGTAGATCTCCGTGATCTTGGCGTCGCGCATCATGCGCTCCATGGGATAATCCTTGGTGTAGCCGTAGCCGCCGAACATCTGCAGCGCCTTGGTGGTGGTCTTCATAGCGTGCTCAGAGCAGAACAGCTTGGCCATGGCGGCCTCCTTGGTGTAGCGCTCACCGGAACCCTTCTTCATGGCGGCCTGGTAGGTCAGCAGACGACCGGCCTCGCAGCCCAGCTCCATGTCAGCGAAGGTGAACTGGGTGTTCTGGAACTTGCTGATGGGCTTGCCGAACTGGACACGGCCCTTGGTGTAAGCCTTGGCCTCTTCCAGAGCGCCCTCGGCAATACCCAGGGACTGAGCGGCAATGCCGATACGGCCGCCGTCCAGGGTCTGCATGGCGATGTTGAAGCCCTTGCCCTCGCGGCCCAGCATGTTCTCCTTGGGGACGATCATGTCGGTGAACACGATCTCAGCCGTGGGAGAGCCGTGCAGGCCCATCTTCTCCTCGTGCTTGCCGACGGAGAAGCCGGGGAAGGAGGACTCCACGATGAAGGCGGAGATGCCCTTGGTGCCCTTGGACTTATCGGTCATGGCGAACACCACGAACACGTCAGCCACATAGCCGTTGGTGATGAAGATCTTGGAGCCGTTCATCACATAGTGGTCGCCCTCCAGCTTGGCCTCGGTCTGGCCCTTGGAAGCGTCGGAACCGGCGTTGGGCTCAGTCAGAGCGAAGGCGCCGACCTTGTGACCGGTGGACAGCATGGGCAGATACTTGGCCTTCTGGGCCTCGGTGCCGTGAGTCAGGATGGGGTCGCAGCACAGGCCGTTGTGGGTGGCTACGATATCGCCGGTGGAGGCGCACTGCTTGGACAGCTCCTCAATGCAGATAGCGCTGGCCAGAGGGTCAGCACCCTGTCCGCCGTACTCCTTGGGGATGCACATGCCCATCACGCCCAGGTCGAACAGCTTCTCGATGTTCTCGCGGGGATAGAGGGTCTTGGCGTCGGTCTCGGCAGCGATGGGCTTCACTTCGTTCTCGGTGAACTCAGCCATCATCTTCCGGATCAACAGATGCTCAGGGCTCAGATTGAAATCCATAATGCTTTCTCCTTATATCAGTTTTGGAAAGGCTATATTGATATGTCGCAGGGACAGATATCACAGTTTATCATTTGTTCTGACCGGGCGCTGCCCGGTCAGAACGCTGCTGCCCGCGGGACGGCATGCCCACCGCTGGGCGCGTCAGGGGCAGCGTGTCCGAGGGGGATCAACCCGCCTCAGAATCAGTCCACAATGCCGGCGATGTCCTTAGCAAGCTGCTTCTTGCCCTGGATGTTGCCCTGACGGGCGATCATGATGCGCTGGGCCTGGGGAGAACCGGCACCGTGCATGGACTCGGTGCGGTAACCCACAGCGGCAGCGCCCAGGCACAGGTTCTCGATGAAGCGCATGATGCGCTGACGGTTCTCGGTGGAAACACCCTCGCGAGCGGCAAAGAACTTGTTGCAGATCTGGCCGATGGTCTCGCCGTTCCGGCCAACAACCATATCGCTGTGGAAGTCCACCTGAGAGGGCATGGTGACCATCAGGCCGCCGGCAATGTCCTCTGCCAGACGCACGATCTCATAGGGGAAGCGGGTGACGTTCTGCTTGCAGACGTTGGCCAGCAGCAGGTCGATCTGGTAGTTGCCCGCCTTGGTCTTAAAGCCCTGAGCGGAGCAGGCGATGCCGCAGCAGAACAGGGTCTCGTTCAGATGGGTCATCTCGATGAGCTTGTCCTTGACGGCGGAGGCCTTCTCCACGCCGTTGTACTCAGCGGCCAGAGCGGCGGCGCCGATCAGGGTGTCGCCCACGCCCACCTTGCAGCCGCCGTAGGACTGACGGTGATAACCGGCGAAGCGCTCCACGATCATACCGGCGAACTCATACTCGCCGTTGAGGAAGATGTACTCATTGGGGATGAACACATGGTCCAGAACCACCAGAGCCTCCTGACCGCCGAACTTGGCGTTGCCCACGTCAATAGAGGCGTCCTCCTCCATCTTCCGGGTGTCGCAGGACTGACGGCCGTAGATCATGTACATGCCCTCGGCGTCGGTGGGGCAGGCAAAGCTGACGGCCCAATCCTTATCGGCCTCACCCATGGAGATGGTGGGCATGAAGATGTGCCAGTGGGAGTTGATGGAGCCGGTCTGGTGGCACTTGGCACCGCAGACCACGATGCCGTCGGGACGGCGCTCCACAACATGAACGTACATGTCGGGATCAGCCTGCTGGCTGGGAGATTTGGACCATGTGTT
>OMGW01001024.1_pt1 | contig 10003 bp, 9 predicted proteins | sample 1646131 | NCBI WGS metagenome assembly OMGW01 (sample SAMN05578588, study PRJEB25193) | human gut metagenome | biome: Human Microbiome; feature: human-associated habitat; material: feces | host: Homo sapiens | place: USA:Birmingham
GCGCCTTTTGTTTTTTCTCTTTTTTCGGTTTCTTTTCTTTTTTCTCTGACTTAGCCTCTGCTGCTGAAAGTTCTTTTAGGATCTCCAGATTTTCCTGTCCCAAATCTTCCTGTGGTGCCTGTGACAAATCTAAAACTTCTGCATCGGGCTCTTTCTTTTGAAAGATAGCCTTAATCTTTGCCAGCAGGGCTTTTAATCCCTTTTCCCCTGCTTTATCTGCTTCTTTACCTGCTGCTTGATTTTTCACATTCTGTAATGCTTCTTCCGATGATGTATCCGTCTTTTCTGCCATTTCATCGAATGTTTCCTGCGCTTCTTCTAATGGAGCATCTTCTCCATCCGCCTGCAACAAAGAGCCAATATCATTCAAATCATCATCGCCAGACAACAATCCCATCAAATCTATATTATCATCATCTTCATCAATTAAGGAAGATTCCTCGTCCTGCTCAGATCCATTCATTTCTAAGTACTTTGCCAACAGGTCTTCCCCTGCTTCACCAATGGAGGCTTCCCCCTGATCTTTCGCAAACTGTTCATCCATCTCGTCTGCGCCATACCCGTCAAGTGCCGGCAAATCATCATCGACATCCAAAGAATCCTCTTCTGGTTCTGCTTCTTCGTCTAATCTAATCTGTTCTGCTTCTTCATTTACAGATTCATCATCTTCTGCTGTATCTTCATCTATATGCAAAATAGGTATCTCGTCTGTATCTTCTGCCTGTTCCTCATGCTCCAGCTGTTCTTTTGCCTGATTTACAATATTCTCTATGTTATTCATAAAGGATGCCGGCTGTTCATCCTGTTCATAGGAAAGTTCATCCTGTGCGATTTCATCTTCAAACTCACGAATAAAAGAATCAGATTCATCTATATCTTCATCTAATTCTTCTTCAAACTTTTTCAAAAATTCATCTTCTGATAATGCCTTACGTAAATTTTCATGTGTGGATGGCTCCGGCTTATAATCACGGATTCCACTCGCCTCCATAAAATCGTCCTGCGGTTTAATTTTATTTCTCTGTTCCTGTTTTTCTCTCAGAATTTCTTCCGTCTGTTTCTGTGCATCTGTAACATCTTTTCGCACATTCTGCACCGAATTTAAGAGTCCATCCAAGTAGTCTTCTGAATTCGCCAAATTGTTACCTCCAAAATGGTTTTATATATAGTTAAGGGATGTGGCAAAAGCACATCCCACTTTTATCCTATATATTATTTGCGACCTGCCTCATATTTCTCGATCAGACCATCAATGGCTGATACTAATTTACCGATTTCCGGCTTGGTCAACTGTGCATCCGCTCCAAGGGATTCTCCTTTAAGTCTGATTTCCTCATTAATCAGAGATGAGAAGATAACCACTGGAATCTTTTTCATAACTTCGTTTTCTTTGACTAATTTCGTCAAACGATGACCATCCATAAGTGGCATCTCAATATCAGTGATAATACAATGTACATCGTCCAAAACGGTTCCACGTTCTTTCATCTCGCACAGTTTATCCCATGCTTCCTGTCCATTCATATTAACAATCAAATTCGTGTATCCTGCTTTACGCAAGCATTCACATATTAATTTACTCAGAAGAGGTGAGTCTTCCGCAATTAAGATTGGTGAATTGCTTCGATCACGTTTCTCGTAGCTATCCATATCAGAAACCTTCAAGCCAGTCTCCGGATTGATATCAGATACAATCTTTTCAAAGTCAAGAATAACTACTAATTTGTCGTCAAGTTTTACAACACCTGTAGATACTGCAGTATCATCTGCACTGATGGTTGCATCTGGCTTAATGATATGTTCCCAGGATACTCTATGAATACCGAGCACCTCATCTACATGAAATGCTGTGTTTAACTTATTAAAATTCGTAATAATGAAAAGACCATCTGTCTCTGCTGGCTCTGTAATATTTAAACATTTACGAAGATTAATAACAGAAATCATGGTGTCTCTTGGCATGAAAATACCTTCTACACATGGGTGTGAATTTGGAAGTGGTGTTACCGGTTGATAAAGTAAAATCTCACGGATTTTTGCCACATTGATACCATAATGATTATCGGCTACCTTAAATTCCAAAATTTCTAATTCATTCGTCCCTGACTCAAGTAAAATATTTGTGTCCATACCTTTTCCTCCCAAATGCCGCAACGGCACTTATGCAAATTACTGTAAATTGATTGTGTTTGTTTGCCCGTCTTTTGATACCTGTAGTGCCAAACTTGAAATATTTTCCAAATCTGCCGTACTTACCTGAAACAAAAGATCCGTATCCACTGTCTCCTGTGCGTCAAGAGACTTATTGTAATATGTCGATAAATCAGCCATTGATAATGTTGTAAGCCCATCGACCGTTGTTTCATCATTGATTGTGATTTTATAAGTGATTGGCTGATTGATCAAATCTACCAGCATACCCTGTTCCGTTGTATTTGTTACCTGAATATGTAAAATCAGATATGAATATCCTTCTCCTGCATCTGGAATAGCAACATCCGTTGTCTCATATGAAGTCGATATGTCATATCCCTGATAAGAAAACGAAATTCCAGATATGCCAATGGCATCTGACAATGTCATCTGCGGTTCACTCTGTTGTGTATTCTGTTCATCTGCATCAACATCAGTGTCTGTATCCTGTTGCTTGTCTTTATTTTCTTTGGAAACATAACTGTAACCTGTGTCCTGCGCCCGATTATACTTCGAAATCATCTTTGCTGCATATAATACAACCTGGTCTTCTTCCTCTTCCGTCATTACGTATAATTTGCCACATCCAGTCAGCAACAGACAGAAACACAACATCACACCGCAAAGAACCCGCTTTTTATATTTCATATTGCGCTCCTTGCACTTGATATTGTTCTATACATACTTTAATGTTATCATTCTTATTCGCAATATTCAACAAGAATTTGTCTATTTTTCAGAAAATCAGCACTCGACTTCAAACCAAAATTCTACGCCATTTTCATGGTTTATGACACCATACGCCTGTCCCATACTTTCCATGATTGCTTTCACGATGGAAAGGCCAATACCTGTGCCTCCATACTCTCTCGTTCTTGCTTTATCTACTTTATAGAATTTATCCCAAATCTGTCCCATACTTTCCTCTGGTATGGCATCTCCTGTATTAAACACGCTGACACGTAATATCTTTTCTTTCGGCGTAAGCTTAATATCAATTTTCTTGTCGTATTTTGCATGATGAATCGCATTGCTCAGATAATTGCTAATCACCTGTTCCATCGAATATTCATCCGCATAAACAAAAATCTCTTTATCATGCGCAAATGAAAGTGTAATATCGTTTTGCTGAAGCAAAATCTGCATGGATTGCACCATACCCTCTAACAATGCAACGATATCAAAATGATCATATTCCATCTCATTGTTTCCACTCTCGATTTGATTCAATGAAATCATAGATAATACCATACGATTCATTCGTTTCGCCTCATCTATAATAACATCACAATAAAACTCACGGCTTTCCTCGTCATCCGTGATTCCTTCTGCAAGACCTTCTGCATATCCCTGTATCAACGCAATTGGCGTTTTTAATTCATGTGAAACATTTGCGATAAATTCCTGCTGTCGCCTTTGTGTCTCCTCTTTTATTGCAATATCCGCCTGCAACTCATGGTTCGCCTGCTTCAGTTCCACAATTGTCTTTTCCAGAGTCTCAGACAATTCATTCATATGTTCTCCAAGAACATCCACTTCATTTCTTTTCTTCTGGCTATGATATTTCGCCTGAAAATCAAGGCCAATCATTCTCTTTGAAATATCTGTTAATGCTAAAATTGGTTTTGTGATTCGCCGCGTCAAAACGGTGGTTGCCAACCCACTTAGCAATAATGCTAAAACACCAATATAAATCAGAAACCGGTTGGTCAGACCTGTACTTTCCCGTATTCCCTCTACTGCTGAACGGAGCATAATAATATTTCCATCATCCAATGTGCCCCAAAGAACCAGATACTCTTCACCCAACCGATGATCCATTTGCTGTTTTATTACATAATTTTCGCCGCTTTTTTCAATTCCGGAGCTTCCCTGCATCTGCTGACCAAACATAGCATAATAGAGTTGTGAATTCAGGTCTGCTGTATCATGCGCTGTTGTAAGTAAAATATTTGCTGCAGAATCCATCACAACAACGGAAATGCTATAATTTGCATGTGCTTTTTCCAGCTCATCCAAAAATATTTCATCATCCAACTTGTTTTCTACCGCAGCACGATTTACCAGATCATAGGTAGAAATCATTGCATTTTCTTTTTCATGGAGATAAAAATATCCCAAAAAGCAAAAGTTGATAATCAGTGGAGCTCCGATGGTCAAGGCTATAATTGTAATATATAGTCCAACCATTTGGCGGTTGATGCTTTTCACTTTATTATTCGACTTCAAATTTGTACCCCATTCCCCAGATGGTCTTAATATAGTTGCCTTTATCGCCTAATTTTGCACGTAATTTTTTCACATGGGTGTCTATGGTTCTTGCATCACCAAAATAATCATAATTCCATACACCATTCAAAATACGATCTCTGGATAACGCAATCCCTGCATTTTGTATAAAATAGGTCAATAGTTCAAATTCTTTGACACTAAGTACCACTTCCTTACCGTCAATCGTAACAATATGTGCTTTACGATCTACAGAAATTCCTCCCGCTTCCATAATATCTTTATTCTCATCCTCTGTATCCGTCGTTCTGCGAATGATGGCATTGACATGTGCAACCAGAATTTTCGGACTAAATGGTTTTGGAATATATTCATCCGCACCATACTCATAACCATTTAATATATCGTTTTCTTCGCTTTTTGCTGTCAGCATGACAATTGGTATCTGTGAAGTTTCTCTGACTTCCTTGCATACCATAAAACCGTCCACGCCAGGCATCATCACATCTAAAATCATCAGTGCAAGGTCTTTTTCCTGGTAAAAAATATCCAGTGCCTGTTCGCCATCTGCTGCCTCTAGCACCTCATACCCTTCACGAACCAGGTAATCCGAAACCAATTTGCGCAGTCTTGCTTCATCGTCTGCAATTAAAATCTTCTTTCCAGCCATGTTATCATACACCTTTCCCACTACTGTTTTCTTCTATGCTACACGTATATTATGTCAAAATTGTGACGATTTGGTCGTCATACCTCTAATGCTTTAATTGTTGTTCCCGCTCGTTTAATTCCTGCTCGCGCTGGTCTAGCTGTTGTTCCCAGGAAGCATATTTATTTATGATTTTCTCCTCATAATTTAAAATCGTCGGGTTCTGGCTTGTTGCATTGATCGCGAACATTCCAATGATAATGAGAAGCATCGTCACACACGCAATCAAAAGTATATGCGACATTTTCTTATACTTTTTCATTGCTACTGTTACTTCTTCCACAGTCATTGGCTGCTCTTCTTTTATTTTTGCGTGTTTTTGTGAGATTTGTCTGCCCTTTTTTTCTTTTGCTTGCTCTTGCTTTGCATCTATTTTTTGCTTTGTCTCTGCCTTATCCTGAGTTTTCGCACTTGATTGTATTTTTGATTCTGTTTTTTTCTTTATTTTCTTATCTTCTTCTGCATGTTTTGCTTCGTCCTCTTTGATTAAAATACGCTTCTCATTTTCCTGCTTCGCTGCAATTTGTGGGATTTCCGGGACATCTGCATCCGAAATTTCCGGCAATGCAAGCAGTTGTTTTCTCATATCCTCCAAAAAGCCAATGCCTAGTTTCGTATGAAACAGATTTTTCTTGACCATTTGCTGATATGCTGCAAGCACTGCCTGTGGATCCTCGGTATTGATCTGTTTCATGATATAAGAAATTGCCTGTACTTCTCGTTGTGCTTCCTTCGCTTCTTCTTCTGTATCAAACGAAAAATCACCGATTACATATGCCATCGTATTCTCTCCCTTCTTTTGCAATCATCTCGTACGCTGATAAATAATCTTCGCGTTCTATCTTGCGTCTTGCTTCTTCTAATTGATATATTTTTCCCTGCAGTTTCCAACGCCTTAGCCTCTGCGGAAGTTTCCATTGCACCTATCGTTTTCATCACACTTTTTATGCCATGCACTTCCACCGTATAGTTTTTCCAATCCTGCGCCTGGTACAATCTTCGATTTTAATCCAATTATGTTCTCCTCGTATCGCATCTGCTAAATCTAAATTACTAAATGGCACAACCAATACTTTTTGATTCGAATACTTTTCACGGTTTGCAGATTTCTGACAAATAATAATCATGTGCACATTTTTTGACAAATGCAAGAAATAATCTTTGTGTACCTCATATTGAGCCTCATCTATTACAACGGTATTTCCCACAGGATATTCTAAAAGTTATCTTGCTGTAGCATTATAATAGGAAATCTTCCCACTTATAAACCACTTTCTATTGTAATGAAGTCCCATCTAAAGTGCAAGATAAAGGCAGAAAAAATCTGACATTTTACGACGTTTGTCGAAACTCCGTGACATGTTTTCTACGCCAATTTGGGAACAGATTTCTCTGGCACTTTGTATTTTTTCTTTGCTCTATTGCAATGGTATCAAAAAAAGTCTGCCACAATGGATGATATGGATCTGCAATCTGTTCTGATTGTGCCAGACGTTCTGCTTCCTGCTCTGTCATTTCTCTGATATAAAAAGATTCATTTTTAGGATGTACTGCAGCAAGTTTTCTACCGTCGTCAATCAACATCCAATCTTCCGATGGCATCCGATCCGAAAAGTGTTCTGCAAGTAACGACAATATCGCATGTTTTGGTCCTATATGTGCTATGTAAACCTGTTCACCTATGCCATCAAAACGCACAAATTCCCGTAAGCTGTGCATTTCATTCTGCACGTTACGGGCAATCTGCATCATACGACAAACGATTGGTTCCGCTAAATGTGCCATTACATTACTGTTTTTAAATCCATATTTAAGAAACTGATATATATCCATCATGGTATCTTGTTTTGCCAGCATCACATAATACACACAGGTATATGCCTCCCACGAAATTTTTCGATAAATGGACGTCATAACTTTCTTTGCTTTTTCACGATCTATCTCAACATGATGATATTCGTCAAATAACGTTGGCTGAATGATAGGTTCTCGTTGTAATTTCACTTTTTCCCGATGCGAAATCTCCCAATCCCACGCCTCATATATACACGTAAGCATTGCTTCCGGATGGTTCTCACAAGTAAATATCTGCATACGTCACCTCTCTTAATGCAAACCAAAGTCATCAAACAACGACATTTGTCTGCTTGTACTTTGTTCTATAACCTGCCAATTTTCTTTTGCCTGTAATGCTATTAATTGCCTTGTGATAAACGCTTCCTCCACAGGAATTCGATACAGCATCCGCCCATTGCATGTCAAGAAATAGTGCGCACGTTTTAACACAACTCCCATTTTTTTAAGATCATCAAATGTTAACGTTGCATATTTACGTGCATTTACAATACGACGTACCGATTTGGGGCCAATTCCTGGTACACGAAGTAACATCTCCATAGATGCTGTCTGCACTTCAATTGGAAACAATGCTAAATGATGTACTGCCCAGTTACATTTCGGATCTATCTGTTCATTGAAATTCGGGTGCTGCTCGGACAATAGTTCTTTTGCTCGGAAACCATAAAAGCGCAATAGCCAGTCCGCCTGATACAACCGATGCTCCCGCAACAACGGCACAGGCGCATCCAACTCCGGTAAAACAGTATCTTCTATAAGTGGTACATATGCCGAAAAAAACACACGCTTTAAATCATATTTTCGATACATATATTCTGTTGCAAGTAAATACTGATAATCGCTCTCTCCTGTTGCACCTACAATCATCTGTGTACTCATTCCTGCCGGTGCAAATGTCTGCAAGGATGTTGTCTGCTGTATCTGATGCTTCTTTTCTGCTTCCACCAAGCCTTGCTTTTCTTCGATGGCCTCTCTTTCTGAAAAAATGCTCCCTGACAAATAATTGTTTAGAGAGCTTCGTTCCACATATGCAGATTTGCCAGATGCAATCCGGTTTCTTGCAATCGACGCAGCCGTTTTTTCCATCGGTGTCAAAATTGTATGAAAAGATTTGTGTGGTGCTAATATATGTAAACTATCTGCTGTTGGCAACTCAAGATTAATACTAACACGATCTGCTAGCAACGCAGCCTCGGAAAGTAATGCTTCTGGAGCTCCTGGAATCATCTTGACATGAATATATCCACGAAAATGGTATTCCTCTCGCAATAAATGCAATGTCTCACATATCCGTTCCATGGTATATTCTGGTGTATGCAATACCCCCGAACTTAAGAATAAACCTTCAATGTAATTTCTTTTATAAAATCCAATGGTCAATTCGCATATCTCATGTGGAGAAAATGTCGTCCGTTCCACATCATTCGACCTACGATTTATACAATATTTACAGTCAAAAGCACAATGATTCGTCATCAGTATTTTCAACAAAGAAATACATCGCCCATCCGCTGCAAAACTATGACATATTCCACTTGCACATGAGTTCCCAAGTGCTCCCTTTTCACCTTTTCGATCAACGCCACTGGATGTGCATGCCACATCATATTTTGCTGCATCCGCTAAAATATGTAATTTTTCTTGTAATGATTTTTCTGTTCGCATCTCTAACATAAGTTAATTATACGAACATTTGTTCTGTTTTTCAAGTAAATTTTATGATTTGTGTCACTACTTATGCCATTTAAACCCAACAATCGCACCAATCACACCGCCGACAATGTGTGCCATATGGGAAATATTATCCTGCAACGTAATACCCTCATAAATTTGCTGGCCTAAGAAAACTACAGCAACAAGTATAAATGTGATTGGAATATCACCACTCCGAAATCCCGTAAATGATGTCATCACAATAAATGCAAATGCAATCCCACTAGCTCCGCACAATCCAATCCCAGGGAAAAAAATATAATTAATAAGCGCTGTAACAACCGCTGTAATTACAATCACTTTTAAAATATTTTGTGAAGAGTATTTTTCTTCTAGCATCGGTCCTAAAAGCAAAATGTATGTCATGTTTCCAAGAAAATGATCCCATCCTGAATGGCCAAATACATGGGTAAAGAATCGTACATATGTCAGTGGATCTTTTAAGGAAGAATGATACGTAATAAATAATAATTGATTACTTCTTCCCCCTGTATATTCATTTAATAATGTGACACAAAAACATAATAAAACAAATGTTAAAATCACTGGCGAATTAAATACAATTCTAATTCCTTTTCTTGTATTTTTCACTTTTTCTGTCCTCTCTTTCCCGTTTTTCTATTTTATTTACAACAAAAGACCCCTGAAACATTGTAACACAATATCTCAAGGGTCCATACATAACAGGGGATCCAGGAATCGAACCCGGCTCTGGAGTTTTGGAGACTCTTATTCTACCGATGAACTAATCCCCTATATATCACAAAACCTATAATACAAGATTATAGGATGTAATGCATATATAAATTTATAACACCTTCAAAATTTCATACAGATTTCCTTAAAACCAACTTTTCTAAGGAAGTTCGATTCACTAGACTCAATCTTCGTCTTTGACTCGATTTCGTCAAGTTCCTTCGAACAATCTTCGCACTAAATTCATGCTTCGCATTCATCAAGTGCTCTAGATTTGGTTAAGCCTTCGATCTATTAGTAACAGTCAGCTACATGTATTACTACACTTCCACCTCTGTCCTATCTACCTTGTAGTCTTCAAGGGATCTTATCTCCTTTTAGGAGGGGATATCTCATCTTGAGGGGGGCTTCACGCTTAGATGCCTTCAGCGTTTATCCCGTCCAGACTTGGCTACCCAGCTATGCCATTGGTTGACAGCTGGTACACCAGTGGTCCGTCCAACCCGGTCCTCTCGTACTAGGGTCAGCTCCTCTCAAATATCCTCCGCCCGCGCCGGATAGGGACCGAACTGTCTCACGACGTTCTGAACCCAGCTCGCGTACCGC
>OMGW01001035.1_pt1 | contig 9920 bp, 8 predicted proteins | sample 1646131 | NCBI WGS metagenome assembly OMGW01 (sample SAMN05578588, study PRJEB25193) | human gut metagenome | biome: Human Microbiome; feature: human-associated habitat; material: feces | host: Homo sapiens | place: USA:Birmingham
TGATTCTCCCGGAAGAACCTGTGTAGGTGCGTTTCTAACCTGCGGCGGGTAAAGTCAATTCCTTTACCTTTCTGGCTTGCGCCATTATCGTAGATGAGGTGGTCTTTAATTGCGGGAGTCAAGACTTCATCACATAAAGAATGTTTGGCAATTCTATCCCGTATCTGTTCGCCTGTAATGGGACGTGTCTTACCACGTTCATTGATGACGAAATTGGTACTGGGCTGAAATTCGTAGGTATGTTCTTTCAACTCTCTTTGCATTTTGGACAAATCCAGAAGGTATGTCATTTCATACCGCTGAACCTGCGGTTTCCAATCACTCCCACTCTTTGCTCTAAGATAAGCGTCATACAACGCATTGCCGTCATATATTTCACGTTGACAACTACAATTCTCGTAAGAAGTAGTATCGTGTTTGGTATTTACCATCATAGGAAGGACAACCTCTCCTTTCTCTTACTCCGAAACGCTCAAGTGGCTATTTAATCGGAGTATCGAAATCGGGACGAACGCCATTAGAGTTAGAAGCGTTGTTATTGTTCGCATTCCCGTTGTTGTTCACATTAGCGAAGTTAGCGGCGGTTGCAGAGATTGCCCCTTTGAACTTGTTATCCGATTTACGCCAACCTTTGATAAGGTCTATCTCTCTTTGAATGTCCTCACCGAACCTCAAGAAAGAATTAACATCCACTGGGAGAGGTTCTATTGCATACTGTAGTTCTTGTACCAGTCGGTAACATTGACCGATTGCCAGGTCTTGATGAACACGCCGCTCCACCAACTCTTCATAGTAGGTGGGATAAATGCTGTTCGCTGTGTAGACGTGTTCACCGATAGACCTCAGACAATCGACTACAGCTTTCCGCTCATCCTCAATGAACCAGGTATCAAAGGCTTCCTGCTGTTTGCGGAAATGGTCATAAATCTCTTTCTCAACGTCAGTAAGTTCTTCGTAGCTTCGCCCGCTGAATTTCTTTTCAAGGCGTTGTGCTGCCTTTCGTTTGCTGTAGCCAAAGTCACGGAGCAGCAAATCAGTAACCTCTTTCCTAACTTTGTTGAGATGATGGAACACCTCAAACTGAGAGGGTTTCCGTTTGCTTTTCAATACTGACATTTCATTAGTTCCTTTCTACTGCACCCCACAAGGGGGTGCAGATTTTAGATTAACCGATACAGAAAGCGGGACGAACGCCACGAGAGTAAGAAGCGAAGTGAATGTACGCAAACCCGAGGCCGTTCACAAAAGCGAAGGCAGCGGCGGTAACCACATCTCTCAGCCAGTAATCATATCGTGTAGCAATCGCAGCCGGGTTGAGGGCGAACAACGGAAGCTGAGATTTTTCCACGGTATAATTGTGCATTGCGCTCCACGGGTCTTTCTGACCGTCACCCATCGGAGAGTGAACAGGGCAACCGTAAACCATACGCTCTGTCATAAGTTCAACTTCGCTGTCAAACCATGCACCACCCGAAGGTGCGCCGTTAGATACAGCATTCGTCAGATAAACACGATGACTAAGCACATGACCACTAAACGCAGCCTTGATTTTGGTCTTAGCCGCATTCAAATTAGCCTTATACATAGCCGAACCCACATAACCACCCGTAGTGACATTCGTGGTATTCATCTGAGCCGAACCCATATTCTCATCGGGTACAATCACCACATGGTGTTTGGTAGTATCGGTATCGCCGTTATGCAGGTAATAGTCAAAGCCTGCAATGCGGTAAGTCACTCCACTGATAACCCAGTAGTCACCGACATAAAGACCTGCAAATGTACCATCAGAAATAGCCTTGTACTGCTCTGCTGTAACCGAAGTACCCAGGTTCTTACCACGGTAAATGCTGTTATGTGCGCCTGCGCCATCTGCAATCACATTCTGAATTGCGTCAATGTCAGCCTGCAAACCCTTATGAAGATTCTGAACGGTAATGACCTTCACGCCGTTACCATCGTGAATCAACATCTGTTCAGTACCCATAACGGACAGAATCGCTTCCAGGTCTGCAAACTTTTTCGTCTGAACACTAATAGTTGCCATCTTTTATTCCTCCTTGTATTTCCAATCTGCCAGAATCGCATAGTCCAGGTCATCCACAATCAGAGTGATTGCTTCATCATCTGTAGCAAGCGGAGCAGAGAAGTCATTCTGCATTGTCATCTGCTCAAGCAGAGTTAAACGCTCATCCAGTTCAGTACACTGATTTTGCAGGTTGCCCGCAGCGTCCTTACTCAACTGGTCTTTCATAGCCTGGAACCAGGCATTGTAAATTTGCTGCTGCTGACTCTCAAAAGCCGCCATGCTTACCTTGTATTCCTGTTCCAGATTATCCGTATAGTTGTCAAACTCCGTTGCTTTAGAATCAGCTTCCTGCTCAAACAAAGTTTTCTGCTCTGCAAAATAATTCTGGAAAGCGGTATACAGGTCTGTGCCATTCTCCACCATGCTCATAATGGTGTTGAGGGCTTCGTTCATGCGGTTAGCGTCTTTTGCCCCGAAGAAAGATTTCTCTTTCCCGGTATAAGACGTAATGTCCTGGAAGGATACTGAACCATCTTCGTTGTTAATCTGGTTGTATCGCTTCAAACCCGCCCACACAGCGTTCGTATAGTCAACAGGTAAAAGTTCCCATGCCATTTACAAGTCCCCTCCCTTCATTCCGAAATTCCATGTAAACATCCTCCTTCCTTCACTCTCATTCGTGAGTCTGTCATACAGGTCTAAGGTTGCACCCTCCAAACGATTCAGTTCATTAAAATCCATCGTAGTACCGTTATCGTTATAAACGGGTGCAGACCCGTAAGACATTCTGAGAGTGTTGGTGTTGAGGGTTTCCAGATTTTCTTCAAGCTGATTGATTTCATCAGCGTAGAAGTAATCACCTGGTACTCTGTCATCACCCAGGCTTACAAGGGAGAACTCCTTGTACAGCTTGATTGCCATATCCCGGAGGAACGTCAGATTGTTCTTGATACGGTTGAAATCCGAAGCATTGAACCTGTCACCCGTATAAACACCCTCTGAATTTGTACTTCCGTGCCAATCTGTTTTAGGTGTTTGCCATGCCATCTTCCGTCACCTCCTAACTGGATACACGTCTTGCGGTTACCTTGCCGCTGAACGCCTGGTCAAAGTTGATTGTGTGCCGATAGATATTTACCTTCATTCCGTCATGGAACTCATTCTCCTGGTACACAATATCGTTTGCGTCAATCTCCGGGTTACCTCTGGTATCGTACTCATACTCAATACCTGCGGTATAATAGTCACCAATCCATTCAGCCAGTTCCGTAGCAATCGCCATATCACTGATAAGCGGGTTCGCCCATTTTACAGACTTACCTCTGCTGTTCAGTGACTTCGTGGCATATCGCTCCACGATTTTGTACCGATAGCCCAGAATTTCCAGACGGAAGGTTCCTGTCTTAGAGAACTTGACTGTTACATAGTAGTTGCCCCATGCCGTAATACTTACACCACTGGAACTTTCATCCAGTGTTGCCCGGAAGTTGTAGGACGGTTCACCCACATAGAAAGTTTCCACATCACCAGACTTCACGGTAATATCCTCACTGACAAGACTCTCTTCCGCATTACCTGGCTGATAACTGTAGCAAGGAACGATAACCTCTTTGACCAACTCCTGCTTGATAGCTTTCGGGGAAGAAGTCATGTCCTGCCGCTCCATGGTGAAGTCAGTCACATCACCGAAAGCGAAGTTGTTAAGCACAATACGGTTGTACGGCTCTGCCGTTCCCGTGAACTCAATCTTCATGGTGTCGAAATCATCAAAGTCCCGAAGAATCACCAGGGTCTTTGTAATCTCTTCTTCCACCTCATACTCAGTAACCAGTTCGTTATTGTTGTAGGTACGAATTACCATTCCCGAAGGAAGAGCGTTACCGAACACGAACTTCACACCATAGTACATACAGGCGGCTTCCTGCACGATTGTTACCATAGGGTTTGCTGTGAACTTACCATCAGCGTCAGACTGCTGTTCTGAGATAAAGCCTGTGTTCAACGTCCTCTTACTTGCCGCCCGTGGCAGGAAGAACATTGTCCCGTCTGCCGTGGTGTAGTTACTTGCCAGTGTTGCGTACTCATCTTTGGTATCATCCGTCAGAATCTTCGCAACGTGGGAGTAATCGGTTTCACCATTGCTGCTTGCCGCAGCTTCCGGGACGAAAGAGGATTTAATCTGAATCGTACCAACTCTGGACTGTGACAAAACACAGCGGCAGGCATTGGCTATAATCTGTAATGCTTCCTTGCAAGAAACACGGGGGATGGGGTTCTTCGTATACAGCTTCTTGAGTCGGGGGTCAACATAGTAGTCTTTCTCCCCGGCAGCTTTCAGAACCTCAATCGCCAGGTCATAATAGCTTTTGCCGTTCGGAGCATACAGTCCTTTGTAATACTCCGTGTCCATGTTACGGAACACGTCCTGGCAGCGGATTGTTGCCGTGTAGTCATCGGACTCCCACTCAGAACAGAGCAGGTGATTTCCTCTGACCCATTCGATTTCATCAGAGTTCGGAAGCTGATACCCGTAGTAAATGTCCATCTCCTGTCCAGTTTCCAGGAAGTTGATAGCCGACTTCGGGTTGTCCACGTTGAAATACTTGTCATAGTTTTTCAGCGTTACTGAGAAATCAATCTGAGGAATGTCAGCACCAATCGGACTGACATAACTCTCAAGCGAAGAACTCATAACAGAATCGTTGTAGTACACCAGTCCGTAACCGAAACGGAAGGAGTAGATACGCAGCCTGCTTCGTAGGTTCTTCATTTTATGAATCACCAGAGTCAGTGTGGTTACATTCTCAAGCACTTCCTCTGTAGTAAAAACAGCTTTGTCATTATCCCGGAACTCAACCTTTTGCCCGGTATTAGTGACAAAATCGAAATCAGTAGGATAGTTCTCACCGAAGTTAATCGTGATACCTCTGAAATCAGTCGGAGCCGCATGAAGGTTTATGGTTACTTCATACAGTCCGTCTGATACCAGATTCTTTCCCACCAACCCTGTGTTGTAGAACATTGCTCCCGGCTTGTTCCGTGGGAGAAAATACATGGAACCGTCAACCCTGGTAAAGTTCTCTTCCAAAGTGGCGTACACCACATCGTCAGTTCCCTCATTGAACAGGTTGTCCGGGTTGGAGAAGTAGGCAAACTCTCCGCTGTCTACTTTGGCTTTCGCCTGCGCTTCCTGGTTGACAACTCCGAAAGAAATCATTATGTATGCTCTCTCACGGAGGGAGTCTTTCATGCTTGCCTTATACTCTTTGGATACCTTTTGCATAAAATCACTCTCCTACGTCAATCAGATTCACCTTGCAATTCCTGTAGTGTGTCGGGTGACCGTACTCATCCACCCAGTAGGGTTCAGCCGTTCGGTTACCGCAGTACATTTTGATGGTCTTAGGTGCATTGCTTACAGGGTCAATAAAAGTTACATTTACAAAGAAGTTATCAAGGATACTCAGTATCTTTGACCACTGTTCGGCAGTGAGCCATGACCATTCCAGATTGTCAATCTTGTACTGGTCACGTCCGATACGCTGACCCACCACCGTACCGTTTGCGTTACGCCCGGAATCTACAAGAGTGGTCACCGTAGGGGTGACACCTCTCTTACAGGGAGGTAACGCATAACCGTTGATTGCCAGATAAGCCATTACACATTACCTCCTTATCCCGTAAAGCTATAGCCATTGGCTTTCTTCTGAGTGGTCACAGCGTCAGTCACCACACGGTTGCCAACCTGCACCACGGTTTTCTCTTCCTTATCAGCCTGCCTACGCATATCATCAGCCATCTGAGCCATGGTCGGTTCAACGTACTCATGGTAGAAATCCTCCATGGCTTCACGGAAGCCCGTTGCGGAAACCTCCGTGCTGCTCTGTACGTTAGAAGAAATAGACCGGGAGAATGCGGCAGAGTCATAATATTTTAGAGCAGAAGTGTCAACTGCCAGTGCCATTGTCGGACTGAAATTCGTGAAGGAATCAGCCCATGTGCCGACTACAGACTTCGTACTCTTACCCACCTGGGCAATCGCATTGTTGAAACCTGCAACGGCAAAACCACCAATCTCATAAAAGACCTTAGACGGGGAGTTTACGTCCAACTTGTCCTTGAACCAGGAAATGATTGAACTACCCCAGGAAGAGATTGTGCTTTTGCAAGTATGGTACAATTCACCAATACCGTTCTTAAAACCACTCACTACGTCAGAAGCTACATTGTAGAAACCGTTGTAGGAGCAATGTGCTGTGAACCAACTCTTCACGCTGCTACCGAAGGTACTCATGTTACCCTGTGCCGCAGTGTAGTACCCGCCGATTCTGTTCTTGAACCCATCAACCACACTGGTTGCGAAGCCAGAGAATGCAGAAGCGGAAGCAATACCAGAGAACCAGTTCTTCACATTGCTTGCCCAGGTAGTCATATTGCTCTTCGTATTCACATACGCAGAACCAATCTTATCCTTGAACCCAGTCACCACATTGTTTGCAAAGGTCTGAAAGTTTGCGGAGTTCACACCGCCGAAGCCGCTATTCGTAAACCACTCCTTCACATTCGTAGCCCAGGTAACCATGTTGGACTTCGTAGTGGTGTAGGCAGAACCTACCTTTGTACGGAAGCCCTCAATGACATTCCCGGCAAACGTCTGGAAATTCGTAGAGTTTACGCCACCGAAGGAACTATTGGTGAACCATTCCTTGACCTTACTTGCCCAGGTGGTCACATTCGTTTTGGTGTTGGTATAGGCACTACCGACTTTGGTTCGGAAACCTTCAATCGTGTTGTTCGCAAAGGTACTGAAAGTATCGCTATTTACTCCACCAAAAGAGTTGTTGCTGAACCAGTCTTTCACTTTGCTTGCCCAGGTGGTCACGTTAGACTTGACCGTGGTATAAGTACCACCAACCTTGTCTTTGAAGCCGCTTACGATATTGCCGCCGATTTCCTTGAAATGTTCAACAATACCCTTTCCGTCCTCACCCTTCGTGAACCACTCAATGACCTTGCCTGCCCATTCCTTAACCTTGCCTGCAATCTCACTGAACTTATTGAGTCCCTGTAAGAAACCTTCGACAACATAACCGCCCATCTCCTTCATTACTGTAGAAGGAGAGTGAATACCGAAGCACTCTTTGAATCCGTCAATGAACGGGTCAAATACGTTCTCCTTAATCCACTTGCCGATATTCTTAATGCCGTCCCAGATACCCTCAAGCAGACCCGCTACCCAGTCAAGACCGCACTTCTTCGTGCCGTCATCATTGGTGAGATATTCCTGGAAATACCCAGTAATGTCCTCCCAGATACCCTGCACGAAACCTGCGATAAAGCTAACCGCAGCCGCCAGAGCAGAACCCAGTAACTTAAAGAAACTCTGTGCCACACCTGCAAAGTCAATGCCCTTAATACAAGCCTTGAGATTCTTCCACAAGTCTTTGCCCATCTTGTTCCAGTTATAGCTTGCAATCCACTCCTGGGCTTCATTGAATGCACCCTTCAAGAAATCGCCAATGCTCTTTCCCACAAGGCTCCAATTCAAACCGCCAAGCAAGCCAATCATAAAATCAAGGGCTACCGTAACACCACGAACCAGAAGTCTGCCCAAGTATGTGAAGTCAATTTCCTCCATTGCACCATTCAGCAGTTCTGCTATATGGTTACCCAGGTTCTTGAAGTCTGCTGTCTTTAGGAACCAGTATGCTGTTTGAATCGCACCGTTCAGCCCGTATCCAATCTTGTGACCGATACCAGACCAATCAATGCTATCCACAATCTCATTGAACTTTTCACCCAGTAAAGTACCCAGGGTTTTCCAGTCACCTGCGTCCAGTGCTGCTTTCAGCTTGTCAGTAAATTCAGAAATGCTACTGTCAATCGGCACGGTTTCAAACATATCACCGTAGTTCTTACTGCCAGAACCGCTTCCACTGGAATCCTTCTGACTGATAATGTTCAATTCATCAATGCCAACCGTAGCGTCCTTAATGTCCTTTGCTGCTTTCTTCGCAGACTTACCCGCACCAGAAATAGAATCACCGTAGGAAGCCGCCGCTTTCTTCGCTTTCGTGAAGGTGGTTGCACCAGACAGACGGGCGAAGAACTGATTGACGATATTCAGCAGTGCTGCAAATTTATCAATCAGAGCGTCCACCGCAGGAGCAATCATGTTGATGAGCGGAGCCACCATAGCACCCATGCTGTTCTTGAGGTACTGAAAACTGGTTGCCAGACTGTCCATACTTCCCTTGAACGTACCGCCCATGAGGGAACTGTACATATACAAATTCTGAATACCTGCTTTCATTGCAGCCGTAAGCTGTGAAAAGAAGTATCGAATTGCACGGTACATAGCAATACGCTTTAAGGAAGAGAACAACTGACCCATACCAGAAGTTGTCTGCTTCACCTGGCTACTCAGTTTAGAACCGATGGTGCTTCCCAGTTTCTTACAGGCATTCACTGCTGATTTTGCCGCAGTGCTTACCCCCTTCAAGGCAGCTTGAAATGCTTTCAAAGCAACACCGCCTACAGCAGAAAATGCTCTTGAAAACACACCGCCTACACCTTGTAGAACACCAAGGAATCCCCTGGTCTGCGTAGCGGCAGCAGTAATCTGGGAAGTATACTGAGTAATTCCAGAGGTTGCCGCTGTAGCCGCCGCACCTGCATTCGTTGCACCCGCAGGGTCAGCAGGAGCCGCAGTCCCAGTAGGCGTAGCCGTCTGGTTCCCAGTAATATTTCTCATATTCGGAATCTGGATACCCTGCATATTCTGTAGCGCAGTGCTAAGTGCTTCAACCTTTTCCACACCAGACCAATCCAGACTATCCAGAGAAGCACCGATTTCAGTTATTCTCTTAGAGATTGTGGAGGAAATCTTGACATTGCTCAGAGAATTAAGGCTTTTTGTCAAATCTTCAATCTTCTCAATCCCGGACATACTCAGTTTTGCATTGCTGATTGCGTCCAGTTTCTTGCTGATATTGTTCAGACCTGCGCCACCTTTGGTTGCCGCTTTCAGCTTATTGAAGCTGTTAATCAGAGCGTCTACACCTTTAGCGGCATTTTCAGACTTCGCTTCAATTTGAAACTCAAGACCTTCAATCTCAACTGCCATGATTTATTCCTCCTTCCGTTTGAATTTTGAATTGACCCCTGCCATTATCTGTTTCATGGCTTCCTTACCTGCATTGAGTTTCTTCTGGTTCTCTTCCTCTTGCTGCTGTCTATGACGTGCTTCGGTGAGAGGAATCGGAGCCTGCCTGTAAGGAATAGGCTTATGCTTTTTACTCATAGCGTTCAGTACTGGGGAAGCGTCAACCAACGCTTCATAGAAATACAGACCTTGTAGCCAGAGGGCTTCATTCTGCCGCTCTTTGACCTTCTCATCCATATCCCTGTAGTACCGTGCCATCTCACAATCACCATCCCAGTAATCGTGATAGTCCATACCCAGACTCATGTAATAACCACAGAGTTTTTCAAAAGTTTCCCCGTAACGATAAACAACGGGCAAGCGGCGGTTGCCGCCGCCCGTTGCAGCCTGGGAGTCCGAACCCGTTACCAGTTCGCTTCCCAACTCACGTTTTTTACCGCTTTCTCATCGGGTTCCTCCATCAGAGTCACAATCGGGTCATTGTACATTTCTGCCAACTTACCAATCAGTTCATCCTTATGGGGCATACCCGCATAAATCTTGTCAATCACATCCTGCTTCACGAAACGATGGTGCGCCTTGAATGCACCTGCAAAAAGAGCAGGAAGCAGAGTCATAGGCTTACGGTCAATGTCCTGTGCAACAAAGCCCTCATCCTCCATCTGCTTGACAGTACGCCTGGTAAACTCAAGCGTGTATTCCTTATCTTCATAGGTAAAAACAATC
>OMGW01001041.1_pt1 | contig 9877 bp, 8 predicted proteins | sample 1646131 | NCBI WGS metagenome assembly OMGW01 (sample SAMN05578588, study PRJEB25193) | human gut metagenome | biome: Human Microbiome; feature: human-associated habitat; material: feces | host: Homo sapiens | place: USA:Birmingham
GGAAGGAAATTTTGATATTAGTCTGTGTGGATATAAGGAATATTATGAAAATTCCGGTTTAAGCAGAAATGCAGAAGATTATATAGTACAGCCTTACATTGATGGATGCTATGATGCGAATAAGATTAAGGAATTAGTGACTTATAGCAGAGTGGCAATCTGGAGAGGAATTTACAGAACAGAATTTTTAAGACAGAACAATATTCATTTTTACACGGATATTAAAAGATTTGATGATCTTCCGTTTAAGGTAGAAACGTTTGCATTTGCAAAATCCGTTGTGATGCTTCCGGAAAATTTATATTATTACAGATTAGAGCGGGAAGGACAGGACGTTGCAGCAAATGACCAGCGGTTATATGTTCATTTTGATATATTTGCATATTTGGATCAGTCGATAGGAAGAACAGGAAATCAGCAGTTAATAGATTATTACCAGATGTGTAAATTGCAAACGCACAGGTATGCACTTGAAAAGATACAGGATAAATATAAAAAGGAGTATCTGGACAGGGCAAGAAAAGATTTGTCGGCACTAATGAATGAGCAGAGAACCTATACAATGACGTGTATTTTACTTGGAAATGAAGTGGCAGAGGATTTCAGGACAATAATGCAGGAATAAAAAATGAACAGAGTGTCTATTGCAGTTAATATATGCACCTATAAACGTGAAAAGTACATAAAAAAAATAACAGATAAAATAGAGGTCTCTCTTTTTTGCCGGAACGATGTGAAAAGCCGGTATTTTGGATTTTTACAAGTCTATATTATAGACAATGCGTGTGAATTGGAAGAGTCTGATTCGGAATTTATTCATTTGATACATAATCCGAGGGGAAATGTAGGCGGATCAGGTGGGTATCAGTATGGAATTGAAGTAATCAGAAATGCGGAAAAAGACTTTACACATGTCGTGTTTATGGATGATGATGTCGAATTTGATATATCCTGTTTTTACAAATTGTTTGATTTCCTTCAGATGGTTGACAAAGAAAATGCGGACAGACCGGTAGCTGGCAGGATGTTCCGGATGGATAACAGACAGATACAATATACGGCGGCAGAAATCTGGAATGCAGGAAACATCCGTCATGTGGGCTTGAATAAGAGCATAGAAGAGATACAGAAAGAGCCGGATGTTGAATGGAACAGTGGGGCTGAGTATGGGGGCTGGTGGTTCTGCTGCTTTCCATACGAATTTGTCAGAGAAAATGATGTGCTTCCTTTTTTCATTCATTGCGATGATGTGGAGTATGGACTAAGATGCGGACGTCCGCCAATTATTATAAAAGGTGTACAGGTCTGGCATGAAACATTTGAACATCGTCAGACACCAATTATGCTATACTATGATACCAGAAATCCGCTGTTTGTGAATGAAGTATATGGCTTGGATGAGGACAGACAGGCAGTGCTGGACAAATGGAAGCAGAAGATATCACTGTATCATGTTAATAAGGATTTTATATCTGAGTATTATGTCATAAAAGCAATGGATGATTATTTGAAAGGTCTGCCGTGGCTATACAAGGTAGATCCTGCAAGAAATCATAGTAAATTGCAAAAAACAAAGATATATAAAGTGAAAAATTCTGTGCTGTGGAGAATTGTGGTGCATAAGTATAGAAGAAAATATAAAATGTAAAGGAGATAAAAAGTGATGTATGATTATTTAGTAGTTGGAGCTGGGCTTTTTGGTGCTGTATTTGCACACGAAGCTAAGAAAAACGGGAAGTCTGTTTTAGTAATTGATAAAAGACCAAATATAGCAGGAAATATATACACAGAAAAAGTAGAGGGCATTAATTTTCATAAATATGGAGCACACATATTTCATACGAATGATACTGGAGTGTGGAATTATATAACGCAATTTGCTACATTTAACCGGTTCACAAATTCTCCGGTTGCGAATTACAAAGGGGAATTATATTCTATGCCGTTTAATATGTACACGTTTAATAAAATGTGGGGAGTAGTAACACCGGAAGAGGCAGCAGAGAAAATTGAGGAACAGAAAAGCAAGATAACAGGAGAACCAAAGAATCTGGAAGAACAGGCTATTTCCCTTGTTGGTAGAGATATCTATGAAAAGCTTGTAAAGGGTTATACAGAAAAACAGTGGGGAAGAGATTGTAAGGAATTACCGGCATTTATTATAAAAAGGCTTCCGGTTCGACTGACCTTTGACAATAATTATTTCAATGCACTGTATCAGGGAATACCGGTAGGCGGCTATACGAAAATGGTTGAAAATATGCTGGATGGAATAGAAGTGCGTTTAAATGTAGATTTTTTAAAGGAAAGAGAAAAATACGAAGCGTTGGCAGACAGGATAATTTATACAGGTGCCATCGATGCATATTTTGATTATGCATTGGGAAATTTGGAATACCGGTCTGTTCGGTTTGAAAACGAGATTTTAGATATTCCGAATTTTCAGGGAAATGCTGCTGTAAATTACACGGATAGAGAAACCCCTTGGACAAGGATTATTGAACACAAATGGTTTGAGTTTGGAAAGGATGAAGCTGGAAATGATCTTCCAAAAACAGTGATCAGTAAGGAGTACAGCTCGGAATGGAAGCCGGGTGATGAACCTTATTATCCGGTAAATGATGAAAAGAATAATAAGCTTTATCAGGAATACAAAAAAATGTCCGAGAAAGAGGAGAAGGTTATTTTTGGTGGCAGATTGGGAGAATACAAATACTATGATATGGATGTGACAATCAGGTCTGCACTTAATTTAGCTGAGTCACTTTTAAAATAAAGAAGAAGCATTAAATAAGAAAGAGGTAGTTACAAGATGAGTTTACGTATGCAGATATATAACGAATTAGTTAATAAGCATAGTGGTATTCGTGAAAGATATATGGAAGTTCATTGTAAACAGACCCCTTTTTCGAAGATAAATTCTTATTTTGTTTTATTATGGTTGAATGTTCGCTATTATATATTGAAAGATTGGACATTAGATTATATAAAAATAGTGAGAGAAAATGAGCAGAAAAACCTTAAGACAGATGTGCCGGAATCCCTTTTTGCCACGGAATATTCAGCTACACATATTCTGCAGGCAGTTAAGGACTATGACATTATATCATTCGATATTTTTGATACTCTGATTTTTAGACCTTTTTCTGCACCAACAGATTTATTTGACTATCTGGCAGAACTGATTGGGATATTAGATTTTAAATCGGTTCGAATAGCGCAGGAGTGGAAAGCCAGACAGGATAAATTTGCTGTTTCAGGAAGCTATGAGGTCACGCTGGAAGAAATCTGGAACAGGATAGAGTACGAGACTGGCTATCCGGCTAGGAAAGGAAGAAATCTTGAAGAGGAATTAGAGCAGAGATTTTGCTATGCAAATCCGGTAATGCATACGGTTTTTAAGGAATTACAGCGTAGAAAAAAGACTATCATTATAACCTCTGATATGTACTTATCAGAAGCCTTTCTGGAAAAGTTGCTTGCACAAAATGGGTACTCAGGTATTCAGAAGCTATACATATCAAGTGAATATAATGCTGGAAAGTCAGACGGTACTATATATGAATATGTGAAGGAAGATTTTGAAAAAGAGAAAATAATTCATATTGGCGATAATGAGATCAGCGATATCACAAATGCTAAAAAGGCAGGATTGGCAGTTTTTTATTATCCAAATGTAAATAAACATTCGAAAGCTTACCGGGCATATGATATGAGTCTTATGGTTGGAGCCGCGTATCGAGGGATTGTAAATAATCACATGTATTGTGGTAACAATTCGTATTCTATGGAATATGAATACGGATATATATATGGGGGATTATTTGTATTAGGTTATTGTACCTTCATTCATGATTATTATAAAAAGAATGGGATTGACAAAATTCTTTTTCTGTCTAGGGATGGAGATATCATAAAACAGGTGTATAATAAGTTGTATCAGGAAGATTCTACGGAATATGTGTATTGGTCGAGAAAAGCGGCTACAAAGTTAATGGCAGAGGATGACAGGCATGACTATTTTAGAAGATTTATTGAACATAAGGTAAATCAACAGCATAAGATAGCTGAAATTCTTGAAGCAATGGAATTGCAGGAGCTTGGCAGAGAATTAGTCGGACTGGATGTATCAGAGTATCTTACAGATAGTAATCAATCGAAACTGAGAAAATTTATTGAGTCTAAATGGGAATGTGTTATAAAAAAATATAAAGAACAGCACAAGGCAGCAAAAAGATATTATGAGGACATTTTAACCGGATGCAAAAGAGCCGTAGCGGTTGACATTGGATGGGCTGGAAGCGGAGCAATGGCACTTCGACATCTGGTAGAGCAAGAATGGAATATACCTTGTGAAATTATTGGTTTGATTGCAGGAACGAATACGATATATAATTCAGAGCCGGATGCGTCAGAACCTTTTTTACAGAGTGGTAAGTTGGTTGCCTATTTGTATTCTCAGAGCCATAACAGAGATCTTTTGAAAAAACATGACCCAAATAAAGATTACAATGTATTCTGGGAATTGCTGCTGTCATCTCCAACACCACAGTTTTCAGGATTCCAGAGTGGAAATGCGTGCAGGGAAAAGACAGAAGACAGGTATCTGCCGGATTTAGATATCACATTGCAATTCGGAAAGTATGATGCAAATCAGGAAGGAATAAAGGAGATACAACACGGAATTTTAGACTTTGCTGCAGATTATAAGGAACATTTCAAAGATTTTCCATATATGTTCAACATCAGTGGCAGAGACGCATACGCACCTATGCTTGTTGCGGCGAGTCATAACGAAAAGTATCTGAAAGCAATTGAGAAAAAGTTTGATTTGGAGATAAATGTAAATTAGTTTTTCTACGAGGGAGAAAGAGTATGAGTAAAAACATAAAGAAATGGTTCATTTGTTGTTTGGTTTTATCTTTATTATTTACATCATTTCCTCAGATGTCAGTGTGGGCTGAGAATACGGAGCAGCCTGCGCAAAGTGAGGTATCTGAGGGAGAAGAGTGTGTAGTTCTGGCAGAGGCTGATAAGGAAGAAACTGGTGTGTCAGAAGAGCCGGTTGTGTCCGTAGAAGAAGTGGCACCTTATGTAATTTTAGCTGATGGAGAGACATTACCACAGACAAAAGCAGATGAGGTGTCTGTACTTTCGGATGATGTGGTGCAGCTTGAGACAGAAGATGCGTTATATCAGTATCTAAAAGAACAGATTGTTGTAAGAAATAGTCAGATAACGGTCAGTGTACCGGTTGAGATAAATAATAAGGTCGGACCAATCAATGCGATGACATCAGCACAGAAATATACGGAAGCCTGCACAGGACAGGAAGGGGATGCCCTTAAGTATGGAGGAGTTGGATACAGCGTTGGTACGACAAGCTATTCAGGTGCTGCAAGAGTAACTTATACGTATTATATGAATTATTACACAACTGCAGAGCAGGAGAAACAGTTGACAAGTGCTGTGACAAGTGCGTTAGCATCATTGAATTTAGATGGAAAAACAGAAGCAGAGAAGGTTGTTGCTATCCATAACTATATCTGTGACCATGTGGATTATGATTATGATGGATTAAGTGACAGCAGTAATACAGTAAAATACACAGCATATGGTGCATTGTGCAATGGAAAGGCAGTCTGCAATGGCTATGCAGTGCTGTTTTACCGGATGTGTAAAGAAGCTGGACTGTCCGTCCGGATTATCTCCGGAACCGCAAATGGTGGTTCACATGCATGGAATATTGTTAAAGTAGGAGATGTATATTACGCTGTAGATTCAACATGGGATGGTCAGGATGCACAGACACTCGATCAATATCTGTTGAAAAGTGAAAAAGATTTCTCTGCTGATCATACAAGGAGTGCAGAATATACGACAGAAGAATTTAACGATGCATATCCTATGGCGCTAAATTCATATTATGAAAAAACTTTCAATGATTCATTAAATCGTGATAATCCACAATATGATAATGTGGCACTTGACGGTACAACGGTTGCAACTGTTTCTTTCTCAAAACCGAAAATTTTGATTTACTTTAGTACACAATGTGGCTATTCTCAGGCAACCATTGGAGAAATTTCAAAGAATACATATACTGGTGCAGATATTGTAGCAGTTGCTGTTAATACAACTTCTGTTGATGATGTTACGGCGTTTAAAAATACATATGGCAATGATGATATTTGTTTTGCGTATAAGAATGTTGAGGATTCTCCGATAGCTCAGAACCAGATGTGGAGTTATGTTCATATGAATACTTCTGCAACGCATATATCTTTTCCTGTGATCGTTTACATTGACAGTAATAATAAAGTGCAAAATGTGACGACCGGTTATCAGGCATTGTCAGATATAGAAGAAAATATGCAGCATTATTGCGGCGTGATAAGCGATGGAAATGTATATACAATCAAGTATAATCCGAATGGAGGTACCGGAGACAGTATTAGAAAAACATATCCGGTAAATACAACCGCAGTTGTAGAAGAATGCACTTATGCGAAAGATGGATACAGCTTCAGCGGATGGAATACAAAAGCGGATGGAAGTGGAACAGGCTATAAGCCGGGAGACGCGATTTCCAGTCCAAAGAGTAATATTGTTTTGTATGCACAGTGGAATGCGAATGTGACACTGGACAATGTTGTATTAGGGAAATTTGTAAATATAGGTAATGGCGTACAGATAAATTGGAAAGAGGTGGCAAATGCAGAGAGTTACCGGATAGGAAGAAGAGCGGAAAACGGCAAATGGAAGGTTCTGACAAACAGCGCAACAGGAAGCAGCTACACGGATACCACAGCCGAGGACGGAGTGACGTACTATTATACAGTAAGGGCAATAAATGGTAGCGTGGTAAGTGCATCCTATGATACAAATAAATCAATTACCTATAAAAAGCTTTCTGTTGAAATTCCACAGACAACATTTTCTAAGACAAGCGGCAACGTGACCTTCAAGGTGCAGTATCCGGAGAACATAACATGTGGAGTGCCTACGACTTTCAAGTTGTCTTCAGAGGGAACTACAGACAAGGTACAATATGCTTTATATAGTCTGACAACAGAAGATGGAACAATTGTTTATGATACAAGTTATGGGTCTAATGGAAAGTTTTTTTCGAAAGATAGCTTTGATTTCACATTTTATGCTTCTGGAACATACTATATACGTTTTGCAATCATGGATACAGGAGTGTCTCCGTATGTATGGTTTAACACAGGTTTATATGGCATAAAACTTGTAATTGATGATAAAGGTTATCCGACAGTAGAAAATGTCGTAGCGGATTTAAAAGCGCAGTGTGAGAAGACGTGCACAACGGATTTCGAGAAGGCAGTTTGGTTTAATGACTGGCTGGTTGAAAATTGTCGTTATGATTTCAGCTATTCTTATTGTGCGCCTGAGGGAGCATTAGCCAGAGGATTAGGAACCTGTGAGGCATATCATAGAGCATACGTGATGCTTTTGAATTCGGTTGGAATAGCAACAGATAGAATTTCTGGAGATGGTCATGTATGGACAGGTGTTCAATTAGATGGTAATTGGTATCATATTGATACAACCTGGGATGATGCCGGTTATGAGGATAATAGTGTAGATCTTCAGCATTTATATTTTGGATTAAATGATGAATTGATGAATCAGATTCATAGTTCAGTTACTTCATCTAATGGAATTAGTGCACATTCTTTAGAAGATAATTATTTTATTAAAACTGGTAAAATAAAAAAATGGTCAGATCAGTATGTGAACACTATCAGGAAGCATTTGAATAATGGAGAGAACACATTTGATATCACAATAAATGATTCTATGATAGATTCTTATAAACAGATTATTTATTATCTGGTAGCATATCAGTTATCAAATTCGGATTGGGGAGGAAAAATGCTTACAGTTACATATTCAGAAAATTCATTACACTGTGTTCTTTACTAAAGAAAATATTAACGATAAAGTCTCAAAATCTATAGTTGATGTGGAGACTTTTTTGATTAAAAATTTATTGAAATTACGTCATATCGAATGGTGTTTAATGAAAGAAAAATTATAATAAATATTATATGAAAGTAAGCGCAAAATGATTCGACGGATTGCAACACGTTAATTATCAACTCATAATAAGTATCAGGAAATGCTAGTGTTTTACTATACTTACGTTTGCTAGATGCTAGCATTTTACTCTAATTATTATGAGGTGATGTAAAAGCTATGAGAGCACCAAGAGTACCAGTTGAAGAACAATACCGCCTGATCATGGAATGCCGCAAAAGCGTAAGTACGTAATCATCTGTACCTTGATTATTTAAAACATGCCACTATATTGAGTATGAGCGCAGATCACAGAACAAGAAGCACACATTTGAGCAGTGAAAAGCCTATTGTCTTGAAAAAGAAAAACCGATACTCGATGCGTTCTGGAACTGGCTTGACGAGCAGAAGCCACGTAAAGGGAGCCGTTTCGAGACAGCGGTGAAGTATGCCCAAAACCGGAAAGACACGTTGATGACATATCTTGAGGATGGACACTGCAGTTTTTCCAATAATTTAAGTGAAAATGCCATACGTTCATTTACCGTTGGAAGGAAAAACTGGCTGTTCAGCGCAACACCAAAAGGTGCCACTGCCAGTGCACTGGTCTACACAATGGTCGAGATGGCAAAGACCAATGAGCTTAACATTTATAAATACCTGACATATCTTTTGGAGCATCGTCCAAGTGAAGACATGTCAGATGAACAGCTTGAGACTTTGACTCCGTGGAGCGAAGAAGTTCAAAATGTTTGCAAAAACTAAAATGTAGTAAAACGCTTGCATCTAGCAAAGATGATGCAAGCGTTAATTAAAATCTAGCGTTGGAATATTGAGCGCTTACGTAAAAAATAATTGTACATTTAATTTATTATGCTATAATAGTTTGGTAGCAAGATGGACAAGCATTTTATAAGAAGGTGGATAATGCGATTAATAGAATTTTGCCAGCAAATGAGTGATTTTGCCTATCAAAAAGAAAGTGAAAGAGGCAAAATATTGGAACAAAAGACGGATTTTTTGTTTAAATGGTTAACATTAATAGTATCAATAATTGGTATTGCAGTACCTATTATTTCAAAAAATACGGCTATGAATGTTTATTCCATTCCATTTATTGTTTTATATGCTATTGGGATGTTATTCTTAATTGCAGCGATGATTCTAATTCTTATTGTACATTTTCCAAGAAAAATAAAATTGTATGAGTTGGGAACTGATTATTTGCAATTATTAGTCAATGATGAGCAATTATGTGATGAAAGAGAAATGGAATATCACAAAATTTTAGTAGATGATGTTATTATAAAAGATATGAGAAAAATGAATCAGATAAGTGCGGTTATAATAATGATTGCAGAGATATGTATTATAATTGGACTTTTAGTGAGTTCTATACTTTTTGCATATTTAATTTGGGGAGTTTAGATTATGAAAAATACTAAGGAAAAAGAAAGTAAGGAGCAAAATAACGCGCAAATAAGCGATGCTGAATTTATAAAGAGAAAACAAATTCGTAAGGATCTGCAAATTGCAAAGGATAAATTAGAGGAAGGGTACCAACAGTTTTAGGTGAAAATATGAGTCGACCAGAATACTTAACGGAAGAATTTTATAAAACAATTCAAATAGAAGCACAGACGTATGCAAACGATTATAATGCTATTAGAGAGCGGAGAAAAAAACTAGAGGAAATACAGAGGCAACGATCATTAAGGGACGAGGAAAGTTACAGTCTGTTGAAGTCATTTGGAGTTGTGTAGGGCATGAATACATATGACTTCAGATCGGAAGAGCACACGTCTGAACTCCAGTCACACAGTGATCTCGTATG
>OMGW01001055.1_pt1 | contig 9809 bp, 10 predicted proteins | sample 1646131 | NCBI WGS metagenome assembly OMGW01 (sample SAMN05578588, study PRJEB25193) | human gut metagenome | biome: Human Microbiome; feature: human-associated habitat; material: feces | host: Homo sapiens | place: USA:Birmingham
TTGCGATAAGCACCACCCACAACGCAATCACGGTTTTCTTATGTGTGCCTACCTTGACAGTACGCACCTTTTTTTCTTTTGGTTCTTTGATAGTTTCTGTCTGTTTCTTATTCTTCTTAAACATATTTTCAAGTCCTTTCTATTGTTTTACTCGTCCTGCACCAATTAAGTGCTGTTGCCAGTAACTACTGCTTAGGTCTGCATATCCTATCGGGTCGCCTGCGTGGTACATCTGTGTCGGCGAAACAAGAATACCGACGTGTGTTACATACGAACCAGCGTTATAGGTGGAATGGAAAAACACCAAATCGCCTGCTTTTGCCTGCGAGAGTGGCAGATGTTGGGTTGCGTCATACTGTGCTTGTGCCGTTCTCGGTAAGGAGATACCAGCTTTTCCATAACACCATTGCGTTAGTCCCGAACAGTCAAAGGAAGTATTCGGGTTACTGCCCCCATACACATATTTCCAGCCTTGATATTTCAACGCTTCATTCATTACCTTTTGTGCCAGTTCTCCCGATACCTGCGGAACAGTTAAATACTGATTGACTAATTCCACATAGAACATATTTCCATAGCCATACCGCCAGCCCCCATTCTTCGCAACGGCTATCGGGTTGGTGTAGGTTACTTTCTTTCCACCCGATTTCTCACGGGCGAAGCTCTCTGCAAGGTTAAAAGTGTGTTTCTTTCCTTTTCCTGCCACATATCCCACATAGCTACCGCCATAGTTATAAGACTGTATCGCTACATTCAAGTCGTCAATACCTTGATTTTTGCAGGAAGAAAGCAGGGACGCAAAATACTTACACCCCTGCTTAATTGAGCTTTCCGTATCTAAGGAATTAGGCGGTAGTCCTAGACTTTCCGAACTCTGCATAACATCTTCTGCCGTACCGCCACTTTCTACTTGAATGATAGCCAGTAGCACATTGACATACTCGGAGATACCGTTTTCTCTGGCGTACTTTTCCACCATAGGCTGATGTTTCAAAACTTCTGCGGATAAATTCATACCCGTAATGCCAGAAGAAAAGTTGCTGTTCTCGTCGTCGCTGTCCGCACTAATCAACACCCCAAAGAAAAGCACCAGAGAAAATAGGATAGGAAACAGACTGCCAATGAGAGCGATATGTTTCAGTTTCATTTTTTCTTCTGTCCTTTCTTTGTTACAAGGCTTCGGTTTTTCTCTTTGGTCTGCTGGTTCTTTTGGACGGTTTGCGTCTGCTGAACCTTTGTCCTGCGGTCTTTCGTGTCATTCTGGCGTGTTTCCTGCGATACCACTTTTTCTACATTCTGCCTATGTACTGGCTGTGCAGGTTGGGTCGCTTTCTTATCAGAAGCACTAGAAGATAACGGACGTTCTTTGATAACATTTGTCTTGACTGGTTCACTTACTTTTGAAGCTGGAGCTGTGGCAGGACGTTTGATTTCCTGCATTTTTTCCGCACTCGGCTTTGGAATGGTTGAAGCTGTGGCTGGTCGCTCATGGGGACGGGTAGCTCCCATTGTCGCTGATCCGTCAGCCTTTCGCTGTGTCTGCCTTGCTTCTTGTGCCTTTTGAAGCTCCATACGTTTGTCAGCGATATTCTGTCTATGCCGTGCCTGCTTTTCCAAGCGTCCCGTCTGTCTGGACTGCTGTTCCTGCACCATGCCACGCTTGAAGTCGGACACGCTGGACTTTGCTTTTTCCTTTGCGGAATATACCGCATAAGCGGTCTGTGTCGGCATATCCTTGATATTCTCTTTGGCAGCATTTGCCTTGTCTTTCACTTTATTTTTCGTATCTAAGACAGCACCCACCTTTGAGCCTGCACGCTGTCCCATGCTGGAAGTGGTATTGCCCCGATTTTCTTTAGAAGCCGTATTTTTTCTTTCGGCTCTCTTTCCAGCAACGGCACTTCCAGCTACCGCACCAGCGACACCGCCCGAAATACCGCCAGCACTTACCGCCCTTGCAATACGGTGTTCCATACGCCTAGCCCGATGTCGCATAAACAGATACGGTCTGCGGAAAATTCTTCGTCCCATGCTTTGACTGTCGCCAGCATTAAGTGAGAACATACTCATCAAGTCGCCTAACTTCATATAGATACCAGCGAAACATACTATCTGCAAGAATGCCACCATGAAAAACGGATAATCTGTAGAAATGTTATAAAACATACTGGAAATGCTGAACGCCACCGTTACAATGAGCGTTATTCCTGCCCGTGTCATTATGGTATTAAACACCCTTACGATTGCCTGCTTTGCCATGCTTTCATAGCTCGGTATCATGGAAAGTAAAAAGCTGATAGGTAAAAACATTGCGAAGATAATAAAAAGTATCTGGCTGAACAACATCATGCCCGTAAGCAAGAATACAAATATTGTGATACCCAAGTTAAAGAATAAGAGGAAGAACACCATACCCAAACGGTTTACCACCTGCGGTATCGTCAGATTGTTGTTGTCGTTGTCCTCGATTTCTGTTTTCACGACTTCTTCTCTGGTCTTTCCGTCCTCGTCCTCTGGACTTGCCGATACGAGAGCTTCGACACGGTCTGTCCCAATTTCCTCTGCGTTGCTGTTCCCGAATTGTAAGAGTAGCCACGGCTGTTCCACTTGAATAGAAAATAAGCTGTCCCGTATCAAGTCCACGCTGTCCTTACCCTCGCTGTCGGAGTTTGGGAGCATGATTTTTGTTCCCAAATCAAGTGAAGCGGTACTGATGTCTGATGAAAATTCATTTATCTTCTTGATGTAATCGGGAGCGTAGGCAATAAAAGAAGCGGACAACACGAACACCACCACAAAGTTGATAACAGCGTGAAGTGCCTTGCTCGTTTCCCGTTTGATAAGTCCCGTATAAGCAACATACATTCCCACCACTAAGATAATGAGAAGCAGGAAACCGACATAAAAGCCCGTAGAAGAAAAGCCGTTCTGCGTTACGCCTGCAAGGGTCTGTATGCTCTTTCCGATACTGTCTGCCATATCGTTAATAAAATCAAGTTTATAGGCTTCCTGCACCACATAGCCCGTGGCATTGCTTAAATAAAGGCTTATCGTCCAGACAAAGTTGGTAATGCAGTAAAGCCCGTACTGTACCGATTTTCCAATACCGTCCAGCCAGTTCCACGGAAGCCACGACCAGCTATTATCCACATAAAAATCAAGCTGGTAGTTGGAAAAGGGATATTTTGAGTAAAGATTTTCTGCGTTTATGGTATCGTCCACAAGCCCCGTCGCATGAGCCACCGTCCCAAAAAGTGAAAGCAGGATAAGAGAGAGTGCCACCACGAACAGAGCCATTTTGAGAAAGTGGAAAATCTTCTTTTTTGTGAACGCACCTTTTATCCTTTCTTTCATCACTCCACCTCATTTCTCTGTACGGGCGGTCTGGTATCAAAGGCGTGTAGCAGTTCTTCAAAGACGGGGTGTATCTGCACCACACCGACACGTCCGTATAAGTCCTGCAATAAGCATTGTCCGTTCTCCAAATCACGCAAACGTTTCTGGTTGTTCTCGTCGTCCTTGTCGATACCGAAAAACTCTAGGGTCTGTTTTATCTCGTTGATGTCGGTGCTTCTAAATGCAAACTTCAAGCCGATATTGTTTTTCAGACTTTCCTTTGATACGTCCCCAGAGGATTGTGTAACGAAATAAACACCTGCCTGCATAGCTCGTCCAGCACGCACCAGCTTATTTGATAAGGTTTCGCCTTGTGCCACGTTTAAGAACGCCCACGCTTCGTCAAGGTCTACGATTTTGAAGATAGAACGGTCGCTGTGAATGAAGTCGAGTGCAAAGGTACTAATCACAATCAGCATAGACACCGACAATAATTCAATGGTCGTGTATTCCTCAAAAGTGGTATCTTTATCTGGCAACACTAAATCTGCTACTTGAATGATATTGAGCTGGTTGTCAAGGCTGATAGCATTTTCTACCGTACCGTCCGAAAACAGCAGGTGTGCAAAATCATAGTCCGTAAAACTGTCGATATGGTCTGCGATATTTCTTGATACTGGTGTATCTTCTTTTCGCAATTCTTCAATGACGTGTAACAGTCCTCCTTTTTCGCTTTGGGTAACGGAACGCACCGCCTTACGAAGTACGGGGAATTTTTCGCCGTCCCTAGAAGAAATACCCGTAAGGAATGTCAAGATGTCGATTGCCAGACTTTCAGCGTCTTTTACATTCTTCATAATCACGAATGGGTCAAGAAGTCCTGCATTGTCCTTGTCGCTGGTAAGGTTTACGATATTGATTTCATGGGCGATTTCTGGGAGTGTTTCTTTCCAGTTGCCACGCTCTGATTTTGGGTCTAAGATAACCGCTTGTCCCCCAAAGAGAACGGAGTAATACACCAGAAGATTGTTGCAGAACGACTTCCCACCGCCAAGCGAACCGACAAAAGCAGAAGCAAGGGCGTTTGTTACTGTACCTTTTACACCTTGACTGGCAAGGGACGGTTGCAGATACACATTTCTTCCCGTATCAACGGAATAGCCCATATAGATACCCGTCGTTTCCCCTAACTGCTGGGTAGCTCCAAAGCCAAGCCCTGCTAAGAAGTCTGATTTTACATACTGCACATAATCATTGATATATCGCTTGCTGGCTGGTAGAAATTCAGAATGAAGCCCCAGCATATCCCCAGCAGGACGTACTAACTTCACATTCAAATCGTCATAAAAATCTTTGACTTCATCACAACGGCGTTTCAGTTCGTCCAAATCATCAGCAGACACACGGATAACATAGGACAGCTTATACATACTTTCTTTTGTCTGGTCTAAATCGGTTTCCAGCTCGTCCACGCTGTCTAATGCGTCCACCACATTTGAGCTGGTTTCACTTCCAGCTTGATAAGCGTGATTGTCAAGGTCTTTCAATTCCTTTTTCTTGTTGCGGACGGTCGTTAATGCTTTTCGGTTCTCCACGATTTCTACATTCATAGAAGTATCAACGGGGAATGTGAATTGCTGTTGCTGGAAATAGAAGATTTCACTTGACGGAAAATCAAGCTCGCCTACAATCGCATTGACGGTAAAATAGGACACATAGCTTTCCTTGTCCTCATGTTCCAATCGTAAATACCGCTGGTTTTCCTCAATCACACATCTTATCGGACGGATAAGGTCGTAGTATTTTATCAGCGTTTCTTTCTGCAATTTCTTCTTTGGTAGCTGATACTCGTAATCTTCATAGGCGATACCGTCCCTGCCGTAAAGATGTTCGATGAGATAGCCAAAATCATTGATTTCCAAGCGACGTACCTTAAAGCGACGGGAGATTTTATTTTCCAGTAACTTTTCCATTTTCATGTAACGGTTGATTTCATCATTCGTCATGGAAACAAAGTCGTTCATCAGCGTGTGGTTTACTTCATGGAGAAATTCTGTGAACGTCAGCCACACCGATTTTTTGATGTTCTTCAGATTGAATGGTTCTTCCGTAACCATGAGCTTAAAGCCAAGAAAAAAGCGGTAGTCCACTTGATTGTCCCCAATCATAGATACTAACGCTTCGGTCTGTTCGTCTATTTTTTCTAATGCCACTTCACGAAGTTTTCCCGTAACCAGTTTCTTTGACTGTTCCTGCATACTTCGGATTGAGCTTTCCGTCGCTATCTGCAAGGCATGAATTTTACCCTCACGAGATTGTGCAATTAGCTGGCGAAAGCTATCATGCACGATAAATTTCTGTTCTGCGGATAGGAAAGAATAGTTGTACGGTATCAGCTCATAGTAAGCGAACACCTCATTGTCCTTGTTCCAGACAAGGTTATTGTCAATATATTTAATCGGGAACATAACTCACACTCCTAACTGCCGTAATTGTTTTATTGAATATCTGCTTATGCAGTTTTACGGCTTTTCCTGCATAAGTGATTTTAGGTCGTAACACATAAGTAATCTGTGATTTCAAAAAACTGTACGGCTTCTTTCCGTCAAAGGTTTTCTGCGACATAAACCAAGTGAGAGCAACGGGAATACCGAAGTATTTAAAAAATGCTCCCTCAATCATGGAAAGTGGGGGAATATCCCCAAACAGAATGATGATAAATTCCGTAATCACAAACCATGTAATCTGTGTAAAAGTAACGGGAAAGGGTAGGTTAAAGTCATTGATTGCATACAAGACTTTTTCCACGTTCCAGATACCCGTATAAGATTTAATCTTTTTCAAGTTCTTTCAGCTCCTTTCGTAAGTTTCTAAATAGAAAAGGACAGCCATGTTTCAGACTGTCCCTTAAAAGAGAAATACGCTGTCAGTAGCAACAATGCTTGTCGCTGATCTTCCAGCGTTAGTATGGTATCTCGCACATACCTCGGCTTGTTTCAATAAAGCAACCGCCCATATCCAAATCTCGCCCGTAGGCTTCATAGTCAATATAGTTCTGTAAGCTGGGTGGAATATCTCCTAGTGCCTGCAATTCGTCTATGTAGTAGTAGGCAACGTCCGTCATAGTATCACAGTCTGGATAAAAATAAATATCGTCCTTGTGTTCCACGACTTCTTCCAGCGTCCCGTAGTGGCTGATAAATTCGTCCAGACAATCTACGATATAGTCGGGAAGTTCCTCTATCATTTCATACATCTCATTGAGTTCTTCAATAGAAACATACTCGCCAATCGCAATCGGGAAGTTGTCGGTATCATGGATAGCGTATTCCTCATACTGTTCATTCAAGCCGATTTTTTCTTTCACATCTTCCTCGTCAATGGGAAATATGAACCAAGCACCCACTAAATACCCCTCGTTGTACTTACCGAGGTTTGCAATATAAACCGCCATATCATCAATCATAAGCACCACCTCTTTTCTTACTCCGGCAGTTCAAAGATACCATGTTCCGTTACTAAAAATTTTCCGTGTTCCTGCAAGTGGGAAGCGTAGGCTTCAAAGTCAAAATAGTATGCTTGACAGTCCTCAGATAAATGTTTGAACGTCGGGTCATTCATCAGCTTTTGCCTTGCAACATCAATCATGCTTTTGCATTCGGGAAAAACCGTAATCACGTTCCTGCAAATATAAAGTGCTTCTAAGTTCTCAAACACCGTAAGAAGTGCTTTATATTCTTCCTGCATATCGCTTGAAAGCTGGCGGTACATAAAATCTAATTCGTTGAGCTGGTACACGTTTGTTTGTTCGTGGACTTCATCAGCAAAGGGCAGTACCTTTTCAATAATACGATAATCTTGACTTTCTGCACCGACACCTAACTTTTCTTCAAACTCTGCAACCTCTATCGGCAGGTCGAACCAGTATGATGTTGTTTCTTCGCCAGTTGTTCCTCTCGTTTCCACCAGCACCCTTGTTTCCTGCATTGTTCCTCACGTCCTTTCTGTTGTTTCATCACATCTTTTAAGGTCTAGTATGACATACCAAACACATATTTTGAAAAATCTTCTAACTGTTTTTCTTCATAGTCGGCAGGGGTCAATCGTTTCATTTCATGCCACACCTTACGCTTGTAAGAGAGTAGGTTAGAAATATAATCACAGCCGACGTTTGCCTGCATATCCTTAAGAATATCGTTCATTTCATCACTCCAATCTGAAATTTAGGTAAGAAAAAAGCAGTCAATCATAAAGACTAACTGCTTTTTTTAATAGTTATTCTGTTATTTTAAGTGAACTATCTGTTTCAGGTGTAATATCTTGCTCATTATTAATAAGCTCAAAATACCTATGTTCTAAATTTCGCAACATTTTTGGTGAGTATTTTCCATTTTTTCTCCTTGAATTACGAGAAATAATATGTAAAAGTTCATCAAAACCTGTCATGTGGAGAAATTCAACAGCAAGTGAATGACTAGGGAATACATCAATTCTTCTTAGAACATTTTGAACATAATGTACAAGTTCATCAAATAACATTTCATTATCCATGTAATACTCTCTATTTCTGTCATTTAAACGTCTTTGTATGTAATCTATATAATCAATTGGTAATAACTTATCTGGATTACTTAAAAGTGAATTTTGAGTTCTTAAGAGCTGTAAAATCTCTTCCAAGGGATCATTTTCAGATAACTCTTTATTTTCATCAAGAGTAACTGCATTTGATGAATATTTTTCAATAACTGCATTTGCTTCTTCCTCTAATGCTACCCACATTGTATCAAATGTATTTTGCAATATATTGTGTTCTAAAGGTGTTTCTAGTGCTTTGTTTATTGCTGAAATTAGTTGAAAAAAATCACTTTTTTCAAATTTTGTTGCTTGATAACGTGATAATGGACCTTTTATATCTGATGGTTTTATATTAACCATTAATGCTGTTATCCTTGAATCGAGAGATTTTGCTATAGCACCTGCCTCAAAATTTATCCAGGGAGCAGTTGTATTGTCAGAAGTTAAGCAAATAATTCCATAATTACATTGAGATAATTCATTAGAGATAGTTTTATCCCAATTATCCCCCTTTTCAATATCCTCTGGTGAGAAAAACACTTCTACTGATTGAATAATGCATGGTATCCATTTTTTTAATACTTCTGCAATCTGACAACTTAATTCTCCAGACCAACTTACAAATACTTTCATATCAATATACACTCCTAATCTTTTGTAAATAGTAAGAATATTTTACCATATTTATAAGTTGGAAGATAGTCTTTATTTTTTAACACTCCAATTTTACGCACCGATAATCTTATTGAACAGCTCTAACAATACATCTTTCACACCGCCAGCATTGAACACCAATCCGACAGCAACAAGGGCAACGACCAAGAAGCCAATGAGCTTTGAAAACTCACGCTTGAACCCTAAGTAGATACCGATAACCACAATCGCCATAAGCACTAAGCTCTGTGCGTTGCTTAAAAACCATGTGTATAAATTTTGTCCGAAATTCATATTATTTGTCCTCTCTTTCTTTGATTTCTTCCACGTATCTGTCAGCTTCTTTGCCAACACTCATAATGCACATCAGAACCACGCCGATACCCGTTCCAAGTGATACCATTAGTAAGTTCTTAAATAATTCCCACATTTTTCATCACTCCTAACTTTTCACTAAATCTTTTGCAGGGGTCGTCTGCTGTTTGATTATCATTTCATGCTTTTCTGTGAGCTTTGCCTGCTTTTCAATCGTTTCCATGTAATCTGTACCGTTTCCCTTATCAATCTTTTTCAGCATTTTCAAGGTCGGTGCTACCTGCCGTTGTACCCACCGTAATGTGCGGTCTAAGGTATAAGGCTCTGGCTTTGTCGTCAGTTTCAAACTCTGTCTGTTATCGCCGATAAACCAAGCCCAGCGGTCATTGAGCTTCCAGTCATTTTTTCTCTTATCTGGTTCTTCATCAACAAACCGCACATACTGATTGATGATAGAAAAGGCGGTCTGTTCAGCGTCATAATAGGTCAGCAAATCCCGTACTGCATAATAGGCACGTTCATTGCGAAGCCGTATTTCAAAACGGTTGATAATGTCCGCTTCTTCAAGCGGTGTCCCTAACTTGACGTACTGCTCATAGTCCTTTTCATAGATACAGAAATACACATCTGATTTCAGCGAACCGAGATAAAGGGTACGTCCCATATATTCTCTGTCGTCCTCTCTGTGCTTGATAAGTTCGCCCGACTGGTAAAACTTATAACTTCTGGACTTTCCGATATATTCCCGTTTCCTGCATTTTTCCGCAAGCTCTGGAATATCCAATATGCCCGTATGGTCGTTGATAGCAAGGTCGATACGCTTCATCACGCCACCGTCTACTAATGCGTCCATGAGAAAGTCATACCAGCTTCTTTGCTGTGCCAGCAGGTAACTTTCAAACTGCCTGCAACCACGCCCCTTTAACTCT
>OMGW01001058.1_pt1 | contig 9802 bp, 4 predicted proteins | sample 1646131 | NCBI WGS metagenome assembly OMGW01 (sample SAMN05578588, study PRJEB25193) | human gut metagenome | biome: Human Microbiome; feature: human-associated habitat; material: feces | host: Homo sapiens | place: USA:Birmingham
GGGAGATCAGCCGCACAGTCATGCAGGCCCAGCGGGATCAGTTTTTTGCAAACCGTGAAAAAAGCAGATATGATGACCACGCAGAACAACACGAAACAGGCCGAGAAAGGAGCAAACAGTATGGAGATCACTTACAGGATGCAGGATGGCTTTCAGGTGCCGAACCTGCTGATGCCGCAGATGCCGGAGGTGCATCTGGGCAAGTACGCGGAGCTGCGGAGAGAGTACCTGAAGAAGCAGCGCAGAGTGCTTTACACCAACCTCAAGACCAGCGGCAAGCTGATGGAGCATCTGGCAGAGATCGAGCAGACCGCGCGGAGGATGGTGGAGCAGACCGTGGCGCAGATGGCGAGAGCCGAGGGCGTGACGGAGGCACTGAAAGCGACCGATCCCCTGCGCTGGACGGGCCTGATGAACAATCTCCGGCACAGCGCGGAGGAGCTGGTGCTCAGCGACTTGATCTACGCCTGACAACCGAAGAACTCACAGAGGCAGGAAGTGATGAGCTTCCTGCCTTTGTCGATCACAGCGGGGATTATGTGCTGCTGGACCGCCTGCGCGCCGACTGTGACTACTTCCTCGGCGCTGGTGGCCGGAGTGAAAAGCATTTGTGGGCAGGCAATGTCCACGCGCAGATCAAAAAAATGCGGGAGCTGTATGACGCCCTCCTGGAAAAACCGGAATGGCTGACCACAGAAGCCATTGACCGGTATGCCGCGCAGATGGCCGCACCCTATCAGGTTGCAGCCTATCACCATATTGAAAACGGCTTTGACGATAAGCTGGACTATCAAACTCTGGAAGAAGCAGAAACAGCAGCTCAGGGCTATGTTGCCGGTACGATGGAGAGTGACGGTTTTGCATACGACGGCGCTGCCGTCTATGACGCTGAAACACGCCAGTGCCTCCGCGTCTACGGTGATTATCCGGACGAAAAAGCGCAGGAGCAGGCAGCAGCCTTTGCGCTGGAGCACGACGCCGTAACCCCCAACGGTACGGAGCTTCCTGCTTTCCTGGATATGCACCTCATCGAAGCAAATCTGCTGGATGACGGCGGGCGCAAACACAAGCGGCAGGAGATCTTTGAATACTTTCAAGCGTACAAGAGCCTTGCGGAACGGACGGAGTTCTTAAAAAACAGCTACAACGACATATGGGTGGAAGTCCTGACCGACGGCGTTCGGACAGGCTACCATGCCGAGAAAGACGGACTTTTGATGTGGGAGGGCAGCTACCTCTCCCGCACTTCGGAGTCTGTTTTTTCATGGTCGGTTATCACCGAAATGACCGAGGGCTTGATCGAGCGCGGCGAGTACAAAATTAAGCTGGGCCTGCAAAACGCCCCAATCGTCGCGGAGCAGCTTGCCCTATTCGACATGGGCGGCAACGCCCCGGTTTACGAGGCTCCGGCAGACACGCCCTCCGGTATCCTGGCCCCGGCCCGCACGGTGCCGCAGGAGGTCATTGATCTGGCGCTCTGCACGGGCGGCAACGAACCCCACAGCGCGGAGCGCATCGCCGTATTTTATATGCGGGAGCGGCCAGAGCAGGAAAATATCTCATTTCTGCGCCGGGAGTTTGGGACGGAGAACGGGCGCGGCATTGAATACGAAGGGCGCAAATACGCCGTGTGGTTTCTGGAGGACGGCATCCACCTCGCCCAAGGCGACAGCGTCCGCACCGGATACAGCAAAACCGTGGTTACATGGGAGCAGGCGTCGGCCTGTATTCTGAATCTGTTGGAGGCGGGGACTTATCTCTCCGCGTCCGAACTGGCGCAGGCTCCGGACAAGGTGCTGCACGAAGCGATGGATGCCCTCCTGATGACCGCCCGTGACCTGAATGAAGAAGGCCGCGCGCAGGGCCTATTCTCACAGACTTTGGCCATCCACGACCAGCACAAGGGCTACCCGGAACTGGACGAGGACATGGTCGCGTTCGCAAAGACGGATGGTGGGCTGCAAACACTGGCACAGGAATATCATACCTTCCTCGACGCCTACGCCACAGCCACGGACATCATGCATTTCCGCTTAAGCGGCTATAACACGCACCGGATCGGTGTTGTGCTGGACGGTCTGCCCTACCCGGAACGGCATTTTACCGCCCAGCCTGATTTCCTGCGCCAATGCAAAATGTTCATCACGCAGGACGAGATCGACCATCACTTTTTGCGGGAAGGCGTCGAAAGTCGGCTGGCGATCTATTCCCATTTCTGCTATCCCCACACGCCGGAGGAACGCCAGAAATTCATCAAGAGTAGCTTTGGTGAGTACAGCGGCGGCAGCCGCGCGGGGTATGGATACACCAAGACTTACAAAGGGCTGGACTATGAACGGGACTATAATTTCAAGAAATATGATACCGTCCATCTGACGATCCCCAATGTGGTCAAGGAGTATGAGCGCCTGATCGCACAGAAACGATTCCCCGGCGAGGACGCTATCGCCAAAATCCCGGAATATGAGCGTGGGCAGTTGGCTCGAACCGTCTACAACGGTTTTTACAATGCGCCGGACGATGTTCCGCGTCCCTATCCCAAGGGTGCGGATTATTACGATGCGCTTCCCATGATCGAGGAGCAGCTGCAAGATAAGGGCAAGACTGCGGAAATATTGGCGGCGTTGACCTCCCGGCTGGATGGGACGGACGAGAGTGACCGTTTCTATGATTCCGTCCGCCACGCAAAGGATCGGCTTTCCGAATATGTGGACGGCACTTTCAGCCTGTTCAATCACCGGCATGACACACAGCTTGTAAAGGCGGTAGAACAAAACACAGCAGTACAGACAGCACCAGATACGGCAGCACCGACGCAAGGAGAGTCGGATACTGGCACAATGAAGCCGGACGAACTGTCTACACCAGCTGCCCTCACCGATGAGGAATTTGCGGCACAGAATCTTGTTCCCGGCGAAACACTTTTTGAAATCGACGGCAGATCGTTCCTCGTGGACCGTGTCGATACGGCGCATGGCGTTGTCAACTTTCAGGACATTACCTTTGTCCAAAAGGTCGGCTTTCCCATCTTCCGCACGGAACCGATCTCCTTTGTTCGGAAAATTGTGGAACAGGCGGACCCCGCTGCGCTGGCCCCGCCGCAGCCGCAGACGGACGAGCCGCCTGCGGCGCTCACCCCGCCGAAAAAGAAAAAGCGGAACGCGCTTGCCTATCCGCTGGACGCAGATGGCCGGAACTACCGCATCACCGATGACCATATCGGAGAGGGCACGCCGCTGGAGCGTTTTCAGCGCAATCTGGACGCGATCCGTACCCTGAAAACCGTGGAGGCAGAGAACCGCACCGCCACAGCGGAGGAACAGGCGGTGCTGGCACAGTATGTGGGCTGGGGCGGTCTGGCGGACTTCTTTGACGAGAAAAATCCTCGTTACGCTGAACTGAAAGAACTGCTGACCGATGCCGAATACGCCGCCGCCCGCGAATCCACGCTCACGGCGTTCTACACGCCGCCTGTGGTCATCCGCGGCATCTATGCCGCCCTGGGGCAGATGGGCTTCACGCAGGGCAACATTCTGGAGCCAGCCTGCGGTATCGGCAATTTTCTCGGTATGCTGCCGGAAAGCATGAGCGGCAGCAAGCTCTATGGCGTGGAGCTGGACGATCTCTCCGGACGCATCGCCCGCCAGCTTTATCAGAAAAGCAGTATCGCGGTGCAGGGCTATGAGAAAACTGCCTTCCCGGATAACTTTTTTGATGTTGCCATTGGCAATGTCCCCTTCGGCCAGTTCCATGTGCCGGACAAGCGCTATGACCGGCTGAATTTCCCCATCCATGAGTATTTCGTGGCCAAAATGTTGGATCAGGTCAGACCAGGAGGCGTCATCGCCGTTGTGACCTCCAGCTACACCATGGACAAGCGCACCGCCAGCGCGCGAAAATACATCGCGCAGCGCTCGGAGCTACTGGGGGCGATCCGCCTGCCCAACAATGCGTTCAAGGCCGCGGCAGGAACCGAGGTCGTTTCAGACATTCTGTTCCTTCAAAAGCGGGAACGAATGGTGGATATAGAACCCGAATGGGTACACCTTGCCACCAACGAGGACGGCATCCAGATAAACAGCTACTTCATCGACCACCCCGACATGGTGCTGGGCGAGATGAAGATGGTGTCCGGGCCGTTCGGCCCCACGCCTACCTGTGAGCCGTACCCGGAGCAGCCGTTGGAAGCACTGCTGGCGGAGGCCGTTCAAAATATCCACGGCGAGATCACCGTTTGTGACCGGGATGAGGAACTGGAGGGTGAGGATCATTCCATTGAGGCTGACCCCGCTGTCCGCAATTTTTCCTATACACTGGTGAACGGGCAAATCTACTACCGTGAAAACAGTCGGATGAACCCCGTGGAGGTATCCAAGACGGCAGAGAGCAGAATCCGCGGCATGATCGAGCTGCGGGACTGTGTGCGGACGCTGCTGGAGTATCAGACCGAGGACTATCCTGATGAAGAAATCAAGGCGCAGCAAGCCAAGCTGAATACCCTCTACGATGCCTTCACCAGAAAATACGGACTCATCAATTCCCGCGGCAACGCCATCGCGTTTGACCAGGACAGCTCCTACTTCCTGCTGTGTTCACTGGAAATTCTGGACGAGGACCGGAACCTAAAACGGAAGGCGGACCTGTTCACCAAGCGCACCATCCGCAGTCACAAACCTGCTGAAAAGGTAGACACGGCGGTGGAGGCGCTGGCGCTGTCCATTGGCGAAAAGGCCCATGTGGATATGGACTATATGAGCAGGCTCACCGGCAAGGACGAGGAAACGCTGTTTTCTGAGTTGACCGGCGTGGTGTTCCTAAACCCCGCTTACACCGGCGAGAACGACGGGCATGAGAAATACCTGCCCGCGGACGAGTATCTTTCCGGCAATGTGCGTCAGAAATTGGCGGTTGCCCAAGGTAAGGCAGAACAGGACCCACAGTATCAGATCAACGCTGAGGCATTGGCGCAGGTGCAGCCCATCGACCTCACCGCCAGCGAGATCTCCGTCCGGCTGGGCGCTACATGGCTGGACACCGAATATGTCCGCCGGTTTATCTTCGAAACGCTGGGGACACCCCGCAGCGCGCAATGGAGCATGAAGGTCCACTATTCCGGCATCACAGGTGAATGGCGCATCGAAGGCAAAAGCACGGATCGCGGCAATGTCAAGGCCATCAGCACCTACGGCACCAAGCGCATCAACGCCTATGAGATCATTGAGGACACCTTGAATTTGAAGGATGTCCGTATTTTTGATTATGTGTACGATGCCGATGGCAGGAAAACCGCTGTCCTCAACAAGAAGGAAACCGCCATCGCCCAGAGCAAGCAGGAACTCATTAAAGACGCCTTTGCCGAATGGATCTGGAAAGACCCTGATCGACGCGAAGCCATCTGTAAGACCTACAATATCCTGTTCAACAGCAACCGCCCCCGCGAGTATGATGGCAGCCACATCAGCTTTTCGGGCATGAACCCGGAGATCACGCTCCGCAAGCACCAGGTCAACGCCATCGCCCACATTCTCTACGGTGGAAATACTTTGCTGGCTCATGTAGTGGGCGCCGGCAAGACATTTGAAATGGTCGCGGCGGCGATGGAGTCAAAGCGGCTGGGCCTGTGTCAAAAATCTCTCTTTGTGGTGCCCAACCACCTGACAGAGCAGTGGGCCACTGAGTTTTTGCAGCTCTATCCTGCGGCCAATATTCTTGTCGCCACCCGCAAGGATTTTGAAACCAAAAACCGCAAGAAATTCTGTGGGCGCATCGCCACCGGCGACTACGATGCCGTTATCATCGGGCATAGCCAGTTTGAGAAGATCCCCATGAGCGTAGAGCGCCAGCGGGCCATTCTTGAACAGCAGATCGACGAAATCATGATGGGCATTTCCGAAGCCAAGCGAGAAAAAGCGGAGAACTTCACCATCAAACAGATGGAGAAGACAAAAAAGGGCCTGCAAGCCAAGATCGACAAGCTGAACGACCAGAGCCGCAAGGACGATGTGGTCACCTTTGAGGAATTGGGCGTTGACCGTATCTTCATCGACGAGAGCCATTATTTCAAAAACCTCTTTCTCTACACGAAAATGCGGAATGTGGGCGGTATTGCCCAGACCGAGGCGCAGAAAAGTTCAGACCTCTTTATGAAGTGCCGCTACCTCGATGAGATCACCGGAGGGCGCGGCATTGTCTTTGCCACCGGCACCCCCATTTCCAACAGCATGGTGGAGCTTTACACCATCCAGCGTTACTTGCAGATGTCGGCGTTGGAGGAGCAGGGCTTACAGCACTTCGACGCATGGGCGGCAAACTACGGGGAAACCGTCACCGCAATCGAGCTGTCTCCCGAGGGCACCGGCTACCGGGCCAAGACGCGCTTCGCCAAGTTTTATAACCTGCCGGAGTTGATGAGCGTATTCAAAAATGTGGCGGACATTCAGACGGCGGATATGCTCAAGCTGCCCGTGCCGGAGGCGCATTACCACAACATCGCCCTGAAACCCTCCGAGTATCAGAAAGAGATCGTGGCGTCGCTGGCGGAGCGCGCCGAAAAAGTCCGTAACAGAATGGTAGACAGCACCGAGGACAATATGCTGCTCATCACCAATGATGGCCGCAAGCTGGCGCTGGATCAGCGGCTGGTCAACCCCATGCTTCCCAGCGATCCCAACAGCAAAGCCGCCAAGTGCGCGGAAAATGTGTTTGAGATCTGGCGGCGCACCGCAGACCAGCACTCCACGCAAATGATTTTTTGCGACCTGTCCACCCCGAAGAATGACGGCACTTTCAGCGTTTATGATGATATTCACGCAAAATTGCTGGAATTGGGTATTCCCGAAAACGAGATCGCCTTCATCCACAACGCCAAGAGCGAGGTACAGAAGAAAGACCTGTTCGGCAAAGTGCGGAGCGGTCAGGTGCGTATCCTGCTGGGCAGCACCCAGCGCATGGGCGCTGGCACCAACTGCCAGCAAAAGCTCATCGCCCTGCACCACCTCGACTGCCCGTGGCGTCCGTCCGACCTTCAGCAGCGGGAGGGGCGCATTATCCGGCAGGGCAACGAAAATCCGGAGGTAGACATTTACAGCTATGTCACCGAGGGCACCTTCGACGCCTACCTTTACCAGCTTGTGGAGAGCAAGCAGAAATTTATATCGCAAATTATGACCAGCAAATCGCCTGTCCGTTCTGCCGAAGATGTAGACGAACAGGCGCTTTCTTATGCCGAGATCAAGGCGCTGGCCAGCGGCAACCCCATGATTAAAGAAAAGATGGATCTGGACATTGAGGTGTCCAAGCTGAAACTGCTGAAAGCCAACCACCTTTCTCAGAAATACGCGCTGGAGGACGCCATCAGTAAGGATTTCCCGAAGCAAATCGCAGAAACGCAGGCGCGGATCGCCGGGTATGGCGCGGATATTGCCACGGTCAAGGAGAATACCCATCCCAATGAGGACGGCTTCTCTCCGCTTACACTGGCGGGCGTCACCCATGCCGACAAGAAGGAGGCGGGCGCGGCGCTGCTGACCATGTGCCAAACGATGCTCTCCCCGGCGGCGACACAGATCGGCAGCTATCGCGGCCTGACGCTGGAGCTGGCCTTTGATACCTTCGCGCGGGAATACCGACTGACCATGATCGGGCAGCTCCGCCACACGGTCACGCTGGGAACCGATGTGTTCGGCAATTTGCAGCGCATGGACAATGCGCTGGAGGGACTGCCCATCAAGGAGCAAACCTGCCGGGAGCAGCTTTCCGATCTGCAAACGCAGTTGGAAACCGCAAAGGCAGAGGTACAAAAGCCGTTTCCCCGCGAGACGGAGCTGAACACCAAAACGGCACGGCTGGAGGAATTGAACACCCTGCTGAATTTAGACCACAAGGAGCCGGAGATCGTAGACGCCGAGCCGGACGAGGACCAAAGGCCGCTGGAGCGCCGCAGACCGCAGTTGGAGCGGTAAAACCAATAGAAAATGGAGGAAATTATGGGTTATCAGGAAAGCTGGCTCTACATCGAGCCGCAGCACAAATTCAAGAAATTGATCCAGGCATACGAAAAGGCGGAGCAGTCCGGCTACTATGAGGTAGCCGGTGCGGAACCACATTCCGTCATTGTTTTGAAGCAGCCCTTTGGGGATATTCCTGCGGGGAAGAAGCTGCTTTGGGTGTGCGGTGACCGTGGATTCCACTGTGCCGCAGGGGTATTCGGCGGGGAGCTGAAATGCTCCGGCAGACTCCGCGTCATTCCGGTGGAGGAGGTGCTGGACGGCACCGACGATCCCCGCATGGAGGGGCTGGACTTTGACAGTCCGGCCCCAAGCGAAAACGCCTACATGAAGCGATACAGCGTGGAGAATTATGCCTATCGTTTGAGGAATAGAATGGTGCGATAAGCTACACAAACAAGGACGCTTCACCAAACTGGAATGGAGCGTCCTTGTTGATAAATGAGATTATACTTCTGAGCAAGATCTCAAGGTTTCATATGATAGATATTTTATTAATTCAATTTCTTTGAGAACTTCTTTATCGCTCACTGAAGGAATAGCTATGAATCCGTCAATATCACCCTTAGAGTGAGCAATAGCACATCTGAATGTATAAATCCGTTCGGCAAGTATGGCAATGATTTTATCATCATTTTTAGTCGGGTCTATCGGGACGATTCCTGAATGGCAATATTGGGTTGTGCGATTGGCGTCCTCACCCAACCAAGTTTTGAGAGCCGTAATATCAATTGCTTTTTTCAAGACGAGTTTTAAGGATTCACGTTCGTTTTGCCCGTTTTTGTAGTTTTGCAGCACCTTGCGCAGTGAATTGTGGTTAATAGGTGACATTGGCAAAGCATTGTATTGGGCTAAAAAATTGTAGTTTTGCGCACGCACGAAAAAGTACTCCAATACTTGGTAATAGCTCAGATATGCCATCCTCGCATCAGACGAATGAAGCGCATTACTGAAATAAAGTGCAGGAACATGTTCAAATTCCAATGAATGAAACTGAGATTTATATATGGTGGCTTGTCCAGGTAATTTATAGGTTGCATCGAGTTCAGCAATGGTGAAGTCCAGGTCATGTTCCATGGATACTCGCAGTAGTAGTTCATTAACTAATATGCCTATTTCCTCAATGGACAAGTTTTCGACATCAACCAATTGAATTGACATATATTTTTCGGGATTCATATGGGTGTGCACTACATCTCCCGTATTCTCCTCGTTAATGAAGTAATCGTAGAACACGTTCCAAATCAAGTCGCTTTTCGCTCCAATTGTTGCAACAGGCGTATCTCCGTCGTAGATGTGAACTGCACCAATGTCTTGACAGTCGAATCCACTGATGATTTTTTTATATGTTTTGATATTGCTGGGGATGATCAAACATTCGTAATAATTAGCTACACGCACTGCGTTATTGTCTACGCGAAAAAACATGTTGTAAAACAGCGGGGAGAGTATACCTTGTAATGATCTCCAGTCATCACCGTCATTCAGAGCATCGACTGATTGAGAGAAAAGATCAAGTTGAGCACGTATCGCATCTTTGTGGGCTGGTATTAGTTCGATTGTTCTTCCTCCAACATCAACAAAAGTAAACGGCGTAACATCTAAAGTTTTAACCCACCGTTTTAACGCTGCACAAGAAATATATCTATCTCCATATAATGACATACTGTTACTCCTTTCGGTAAACATACTGTACTAAAATAATACGGCGTTTTTTCAACGGTTTCAATGGCTTAGAGTGAATAAAAACAAAGTCTGAAAATAGTGAGTGATAAATATGTCATTATATGGAGATA
>OMGW01001063.1_pt1 | contig 9791 bp, 8 predicted proteins | sample 1646131 | NCBI WGS metagenome assembly OMGW01 (sample SAMN05578588, study PRJEB25193) | human gut metagenome | biome: Human Microbiome; feature: human-associated habitat; material: feces | host: Homo sapiens | place: USA:Birmingham
GTGTGCTCTTCCGATCTTATCTATGATACCATGTATCCTGACAGGAAGGACGATTCAGTTTCAGAGCCAGCTCCTGATTGCGGAACATGGTATCATAGATAACCTTGGTCATTGGTGTATCTTCCTTATCTCTCAGTTCCTGTAATTTTGCAATAACATCATCCGGCAGTTTCTTAGCCGTAAATCCTACGAACTGTGCCATAATATCGGTCAGTTTCTTTACTTGTGCTTCATTTGACATATTTTTATCCTCCAAATTCTTTTTTATAATGGTATTACCATGCTTTTACGGATAGAATGGAAAAGCAATCGGTAATATAATCATGCTGATAACTGTTGCAATAACGATCAGTGGCATTCCTGACTTTACGTAATGCATAAATTTGTAATTGCCGGCTCCGACCACCATTGTGTTGGCAGGCATACCAATAGGTGTTGCGTATGCGCAGGAACCTCCGATAACACACGCCATCAGAACCGCTCTTGGGTCTGCTCCCATTCCCTGTGCTATAGAGACACAGATAGGTGCCATCAGTGCTGTTGTTGCTGTATTGGACATGAAATTGGTCATGATGCAGCACAGGATGAATACCACAAAGGTAAATAATATCGGGGAAGGATTTGCTCCCAATGCCCCTATCACCTTATCCGCGATCAATTCACCGGCTCCTGTGACCTCCAGTGCCTTTGCCATCGAAAGCGTACCGCCGAACAGAAAAATTGTCTTGAGATCAATGGATTTGAGAGCATCTTTTTCCGAAATAACACCGGTAAGAATCAGCAAAACTGCACCGATACAACCTGTAATGCAAAGCTTTACGCCTATCTCTTCTTCAAATATCATGCCGACCAGAGTAACAATCAGGATTACCAGAGACAATACCTTCTTCCACTTGGGAACTCCACTGAAATCCTGTGATTCGTCAAAAATGGAATCTCCTGTATCCACTGCATTATGATCCGGCAGAATCTTAAAACCAATCGTAGCATAGAACAAAATGCCAACAAGCAGAATCGGTAAACCTACAATCGCATACTCAAAGAAACCGAATTTCAATCCCAATGGCTCCAAGGCAGATTGTGCAATCATATTGCCCGGTGCACCAATCAGGGACAGATTACCTCCCATTGCCGCTGCAAATACCAAGGGCATTAAAAGTCTTGATCTCTTATATCCTGATTTTGCTGCAATTCCTATTACTACTGGAATCAGGACTGCTGCTGTACCGGTATTGGACAGGAATCCACTCATAGCTCCCACGATCACCATAATGGCTACAATCAGTCCACGCTCCGTCTTGGCAAATTTCGTTACCAGACTTCCTATCTCATTAGCCATCCCTGTCTCGAACAGGGCTCCTCCTACAATGAACATGGCTACAAACAAAATCACGTTGCTGTTGATAAAACCATTAAATGCGTCACTTACACTCAACACGCCGGTAATCACAAGACCAATACAGACCATCATGGCTGTCAGACCAAGTGGAATCTTCTCTGTGACAAACATGACTATGGCAAATGCCAGAAAAATTAATGTAATGACTGCTGGACTCATAAAAAAACTCCTTCTCTGTTATTTCTTTGTGACTACAGCATATCTCATTTCCAGCATAATGTACATTTCATATACTTGACGTCAGCATAGGTTTTGCCTATACTATAATTACAGAATAACTTGCTAAATATTGGAGGCTTTTCTATGACACTGACACAATTGGAATACTTTTGTATGGTATGCCGCTACCGTAGCATTACAAGGGCTGCTGATGCGCTCTTTGTCTCACAGCCAACCATATCCACATCCATCCGTGATTTGGAAAAGGAATTTCACTTAAAGCTTTTTAATCATGGAAAAAACAGGATTTCCCTCACCAAAGATGGGGAATCCTTCTACCAGAAAGCAGAATATATCCTGAAACAGACGCAGGAGCTATACAACGATTTTTCAAACAGTGAAGAAAACCGTCGTCCATTGCGTATTGGTATTCCTCCTATGATCAGTACCGTGTTTTTCCCAAGAGTTACAGATCAGTTCCAGGAACAGTACAATATCCCAATCCAGCTTCTGGAATACGGTTCTATCCGCGCCCGTACTCTGGTAGACAATGAACAGTTGGACGTGGCAATGGCAAATATGGACTTTTACAATCTGGATAAATACAACAGTTATGTGATGATGGAAGACCGATATGTCTACTGTGTCTCCAAGACCCACCGTTATGCCGGTGAAAAAGAAATTACAATGGAAATGTTAAAAGATGAGCCTATTATCTTATTTAATACAGACTCTGTTCAGACACAGACGGTAATCACCCGCCTTCGTTCTGCGGGAATTACCCCCAATGTTCATATGTATTGCAGTCAGTTGACCACAGTTCTTAACTACGTCCGTGGAAGTAAATGTGGCGCTTTTCTGTATTCTTCTATTGCTGCCAATCCCAGAGATTTCGTGGAAATTCCCGTTACTCCGGAGATTACCAGCAAATTTGGAATCATATGGAAAAAGGGTATCTTCGTGCCGGATCAACTGACTAAATTCGTAAACTTTATAAAAACTTATGACGTAACGCCTTATTTACCAAGGCTTTAAATGCTATCTCTTCATAACGATAATTTTGTTTGAAATATTTCTGACCACCGGGATTCTGCCAAGCAGATGATAGATCGGCATCATTTGATTACATTAGCAAAAAAGCTCCATAGCTGTTTGCTATGAAGCTTTCCACTTTTATGTTAGTCTATTCTAACCATTTTGTCAACTGTATGCCAGCTACTTTATCAAATCTCTCCCACAAGATATTCCTGTCTGCCGTCTCTCAAGAAAACAGGCAGTGTATCAATAGGCGCATCACAGAACAGCTTCTGACCTCCGGCATAGGATTTGCCATCTCTGGCACTAATCCACTGCGCACCCTCCGGCAGGTAGACTTCCCTGCCTTTTGCTCCTTCATGGCATACAGGGGCTACCAGAATGTCAGCTCCATACAGGTATTCATCTGTAATATCCCAGCATGCCTTATCCTGTGGAAATTCATAGAAAAGGGCACGAATTACCGGGCTGCCATTCTCATGGGCTTCTTTCATAAGCTCCCTGGTGTAGCCACGCATCTTCTCCCTGATGAGAATGAACTTCTTCATAATCTCATAATTCTCTTCACCATAGCTCCAGATCTCATTGTCTGCACCAGTCCATTCCCTGACCTCTCCAGCCTTGTTGATGATCTGCTGCGCCGGCTGTCTACAGCCATGGATTCTCATAACAGGACAGAACGTTCCGAACTGAAACCATCTGATCAGCAATTCCTTAAACTCCGGCTTATCTACCCAGCCGCCGTGGAATCCACCGATATCTGTCGTCCACCAGGGAATACCGGACAATCCCATATGGATTCCTGCACAGATCTGCTTACGGAAGTCCTCATAGGTTGACATAATATCCCCTGACCATACAAGTGCTCCGTATTTCTGGCTTCCTGCCCAGGCACAACGAATCAGGTTCACGATGTCCTTTTGCCCATTGGACTGCTGTCCTTCATAGAAAAGTCTCGCATACTCCCTTGGATAAATATTACCCACTTTCTCTACAGGACCTGCATAATAGCGGTACGTCTGATACTCATAAGTGCCAAACTCCGGCTCAGCCTCATCCAGCCAGAAAGTGTTGATTCCAAGATCAGCATAGTTCTTCTTACATTTATCCCAGACATACTCTCTTGTCCTTGGATTGGTCGCATCCATAAAGACATTATTGCCATGGAATACCATCTGCACATCAATGCCTGAATTGCTCTTCACCAGAAGTCCCTGCTGCTTCATCTCCTCATAATTCTCACTGCGCCAGTCAATCTGCGGCCAGATAGACACCATTGTCTCTATTCCCATTTCATGAAGCTTCGCTACCATTTCGCCGGGATGTGGGAAATATTCTTCATCAAAACGGTAATCGCCACACCTTGGCCAGTGATAATAGTCAATGACGATCACATCAACTGGAATGTTTCTCTTCTTATACTCACTTGCAATGTCAAGCACCTGCTGCTCATTATAATAACGAAGCTTGCACTGCCAGAAGCCCAGACCATATTCAGGCATCATAGGTGACTTGCCGGTAACTTCTGCATAATTCTTCTCGATATCACCCGGGCGCTCTCCTGCTGTGATCCAATAATCCAGCTGGTCAGTAGACCAGGCTTCCCATTCTGTTGTATTTGTACCAAAATGCACTTCGCCTACTGCCGGATTGTTCCACAGAAATCCGTAGCCCAGACTGGATACATAGAAAGGAACGCTCGCCTGGGAATTACGGTGTGCCAGTTCCAGATTACAGCCCTTTAGATTCATTTTCTCCTGCTGGTACTGCCCCATTCCATACAGCTTCTCCTTGTCATTGGACTGGAAAGACGCTTTCAGGTAGAAGCTGCCACCTGCCAATGACCTGAAATATCTCGCTTTCAGGCACAATGCACCACCGTTTGGAATCTCCTGCAAGAGTACTTCGCCTTTTTCATTATAAAAGGTAATCTGAAGCGCATTGCCCCAGCCCTGTCTGTACAATACTGCCCTGATTCTGCCGTTGGCAATTTCGGCGCTGTCTTCTCCCTGAATGGAAATCACAGCATCATGAACTGCCACTTCTTCTGTCAGGGCGCTGCACTCCTCACTGATCTCACCAAGCACTCTGCTGCGGACACGCAGACTGTCCTGTCCCCATGCTTCGACCTGCACAGTCTCTCCATTGTAACGAAAGATCAGCTTGCCATCACGTTCTTCAAAATACTGCATTTTGAATCCTCCTTTTACGTTTTTCTTATAAATATCATAGCAGTCGGAGAGAGAATTTTCAAATGTATCTTGTATGTTGAAGCATATAACTTACCCTTTGACACCTCCAGCAACCAATCCATTCTGAATGAACCGCTGTAAGCACATAAATACAATCATGATCGGCAATGAAGATATAACAGCTGCCGCTGAAAATAACGTCCAATGCGCTGCAAACTGATCACTGATAAATGACTGTAAGCCCAGGGCAAGTGTCATTTTGCCCGGTGTCTACAAAAATATCGAGGTAATCACATATTCACTGTAGGTTGCGATAAACGCTGCCTCATCCAATTCCACGGGAAGTCCATCTATGTAAGATTTTAACAGCCATATATTATAGGCACTGCCTCCAGCCAGCACAAAAATAAGTGCTATACTGCTGTCCACCAGTCCAAATTTATAAATCAGAATATAATATCCGGCTACCGCCATACTGTTTGGAAATGACTAAGGATGAATTACCAGAATGTCCCGTAGCGACTACTGTTCAGCTCATCGGGAGTAAATGGAAACTGCTCATTATGCGTAATCTGCTTCAAAGACCGTGGAGATTTAATGAATTAAAAAAAGATCTGGACGGCATCAGCCAGAAGGTACTGACTGACAGTCTCAGATCTATGGAAGAGGATGGCATCATTACCAGAACTGTCTATCCGGAAGTGCCACCCCGTGTAGAATATGCACTTAGTGATGTGGGTGAGTCCATGCGTCCCATCCTTACTGCAATGCAGGAATGGGGCACAAATTACAAAAAGTCGTAAGAAATTACTTCTCAAATTCCTTGGCAACGTCCTGTAACAGCTCTCTGATCTGCAAGTGCTGAGGACAGACTTCATAGCATTTTCTGCTTTCTACGGCAGGGTCTTCATAATCCACATAGTTGAACTGAATCTGTACAACTTCGATCTGCGGATATTCTTTTAGGATTTCTTCCAGAACCTCTGCCTTGTCATGGAAAGAGATATATTCGTTTGGAGAAAAAGAGAACGCCGTTTCAGAAAGAATTATTTCGATGGTTTGAGTCCGTCCACTGCCTGAAGTCTAATTGCCGTACTCCACTGGTTAATTCAATTATAGGAGGGCATTTTCCGTGCCTTTAATCAAATATGAATTGTTCTAAAAATTGGGATTTATCACATGGTCTGCCAAACAGATAACCCTGTAAATAATCAACATCTATTTCTTTCAGTTTTTGATGCCACTCTTCTTTTTCTACACCTTCTACACAAATCCTGATATCTATGCTATGTACCAGCTCAACAAGGCAAATCTGCATCCATAATGTAGTTACCTTTCTAAGATTATTATCCCTATATACACTATGTTCCGTGTTACAAGTCACCGTAGCTCTTCATTACTTTTTAAATTCAGCAATTTTAAATTTCCGGATCATTTCACGCAGATTTTCTGCTTCGCTGCTCATTTCCTCGCTGGAAGCCGCACATTCTTCTGCTGTTGCAGAATTCGTCTGTACAACATCATTGATCTGCTCGATTCCTTCATTAATCTGCTGGATTTCTGATGTCTGTGTCTCTAATGTTTCTGCAATATTGGTAACTTCTTCCGTAATCACTTTAGAGCTGTCAGCAACCGTTTCCAATTGTGCTGCAGTCCGTCTTGCAATCACCATACCTTTTTCTACGGCTCTTACAGAGGATTCAATCAATGCAGATGATTCCTTTGCAGCCTGTGCACTCTGATCTGCCAGTACATTTACCTGATTAGCTACAACTGCAAATCCTCTTCCTGCCTCTCCTGCCCTTGCTGCTTCAATAGATGCATTCAATGCAAGCAGGTTGGTCTGTGATGCTATTTCGTTAATCGTAGCGATGATCTTGTCAATCTCCTTTGATGCGTCACTTATTTCATTCATGGAATCAACCATTTCATGCATTTTTCCATTACTTTCCATAATTGCATTTCCAAGCTCGTCTACTCTTGCACTGATTTCCTTTGCAGACTGTGAATTTTTCTCTACCTGTTCAGAAACACCTGCAACTGTTGCTGTCAGCTCTTCTACGACGGCTGCCTGGTTTGTGGCTCCGTCTGCAAGATCATTGGAGCTTGATGCCACCTGCTCTGCTGCGCCGGAAACTTCATTGGAAACATTCTGGATTCCTTTGATCGTATCCGCTATACTTTTCTCAAACATCATAAAGGAATCTAAGATGCCTACAAAATCTCCCTTCCACTCTACCTCAGGCTGAACATCAAAATTTCCTTCTGCAAACAGCTTCATTGCACGTCCGATATCATCTACATAGCTTCCCAGAATACGGATTGATTTACGCATACTGTGTGCCAGTCTTCCAATCTCATCCTCAGAACGATACTCCAATGTACTGTGTAAATTACCCTCCGTCAATTCCTTCGCAACATCTTCAACTGCACGCAACGGCTCCAGGATTGTTTCAAGTACTCTTTTACTTGTTTTCCCCGTCAGCATCCATGCAAAGGCTAAACACACAATAATACAGACAATTCCTGCGAAAGTGAAAATATAAGTAGTTCTGGCAGCCTGTGCTTTCACCTCATCTGTTATACCATCCAGTTTGATTGCATGCTGCACCAGGTTGTTTAATGCGGGTACACAATCATCAAAGATTTCATTTACCGCCTGTTCCTTATTACCATTTTGAACCTCTTCCATGATAGAATAACCGACATTTCCCCATTCAGAAAGAGCTGCTGCATATTCTTCATAGCTTGAATCAGGAACAATTCCGGTATCCTTTAACGCTTTCAGTGAAGTGTCTACTTCTGCAAGCAGTCTTTTTACTGTCTGCTCATAGCTGTCATATGTGGAGGCATCGTCATTTAATGCCATTTCCCTGATATTCCTTGCCGCTGCATTAACATTAATCCTGCATATTTTTACTGATTGATCTGCTACAGTGACATTATTTATATAATGCAGCGTATTAGCAAATAACACACCTATGACCACTATAGAAAGCAGACCAGAAATCAACATCATGAGAATGACTTTTCTGTAGCCATAGTTTATCCTCTCCTGCAGACGCATATTTTCCAATTTTGTTTTCTTCATATTTTTTTGTGACAACATAGATTGTTATTTCCTTTCCTTTATTTTTTCATTATCTTATATATCAAAATACTAATTTAAAGTCAAGAAATATCAGTTAATATTTTAAAATTCTGTCTATTTACTTATTTTTAGTACCCCCGCCTTGGGAAAATTACAATTTTGCTATATTTTTCTGTTTTAAACTGTTTTTATTGTTTAATTTTATTTACATGCCGCATATTCTCTTAACTTCTGCTTTGCTTCCTCACTAAGATGTCTTGGAACCTGTATCTGTACGGTTGCATACTGGTCGCCATACTGAGAAGAATTCTTCATGGATACCACGCCTTTTCCTTTTAATCTGATCTTACAGCCTGACTGCGTACCTTCCTTAATCTTACATTTCACATTGCCATATAAGGTCGGTATCGTAGCTTCGCCGCCAAGGGCTGCTATTTCGTATGGGATATTGACCGTGGTGTAAATATCCATGCCTTTACGTTCATATCCTATCTTCTCTTCTACTGTGACTTTGATCAGCAGATCACCGGCTGAGGTACGTCCCTTACCCTTGAGCCGCACAGTCTGACCGCTGGCAATACCTGCTGGAATATGCACCTTGAGCTTCTTGGGCGCAGCAGAAGAATGAGGATCTTGCAGAGATATCAGCTTATCACAGCCAAATACAGCATCATCGAAGGAAATCGTCATTTCCGTCTCAATGTTATTGTTCATGCTGCTGCCCGCAAAACCACCATCAAAACCATTATCAAACCCACTATTATAGAAGGAAGTCCTGCTGCCTCTGTGACTTCGGTCTGAGCCAAAGCCGTCCATTCCTCCCATATGACCCATGCCACCCATGTGACCAAACAGTTCTTCCATGATGTCATCCATGTTGCCACCTTCAAAGTGGAATTCCTGATAGCCCTGATTCGGGTCTCCATTGGTATAATAACGATACGAGGTGCCTCCTCCAAAAGGATTGCCTCCATCGAAATCGCCGCTGCCGAACTGGTCGTATTCTTTTCTCTTTTCTTTATCACTTAATACTGCGTAAGCCTCAGATATCTCCTTGAATTTCTTCTCTGCCTCTGCATTTCCTGCATTGGTATCGGGATGATATTTCTTGGCAAGCTTTCTATATGCTTTCTTGATTGTCTCATCATCAGCATTTTTATCTACACCTAACACTTCATAATAATCTTTTGCCTTTGTCATAACATACACCTCCATCAATCAGAGTTGACCTATCTGCATAAAAGACGCTCCAGAATTCTCTGCCGCGTCTTTTTATCCTTGCTTCCTTTTGTTCTATATGTACTATAACATGCATATTTTTATATGTCAACAAAAGACTATTAACTTTTTATGAAATTTTGAAGTAATCAATTCCCGCTACCAGCTTGTCCGCAATTTCACGAAGCTGTGCCGCACCCTGATAGAGCTGTTCAAAGGTATCCACAACTTCCTGTGTCTCATCATAGGTCTTTCGGGTACTGTTCACATTATCCTCTGCAATTTCGGACAGCTCGTCTACCGCCTGTACAACTTCATTTCTGGAGCTTTCCAATCTCTTGGTACTGCCTTTTATCTGTTCAATACTATGCATGGATCTTCCTATTTCTCCCAGTACCTCTGATACAATGCTTTGTGTATCCTGCATGCTCTCACTCTGGCTGGTCATGATTTCTTTCATCTGCTGCATAATTTCTACGGACTTGGAAGAATCATCCATCAAGGTCCTGGTTATCTCCTCAATCTCTGCACTGGACTGGTTGGACTGCTCTGCCAGCTTCTTGATCTGATCGGCTACTACAGCGAAGCCTCTGCCGCTTTCGCCCGCTCTTGCTGCTTCAATGGAAGCATTCAGGCTCAACAGATTCGTTTCTTCTGCAATGGAAGCGATAAAAGTAGATCGGAAGAGCGTCGTGTA
>OMGW01001066.1_pt1 | contig 9782 bp, 4 predicted proteins | sample 1646131 | NCBI WGS metagenome assembly OMGW01 (sample SAMN05578588, study PRJEB25193) | human gut metagenome | biome: Human Microbiome; feature: human-associated habitat; material: feces | host: Homo sapiens | place: USA:Birmingham
AATCTCATTTGTACGGTAAACTTTAGAGAGCGAAGTCAATGTAATCATAACTTTTTGTATTTAATAGAATTTTCAATTTCGTATTTTATCACTAAAAGGATTTCAAATGATATGCCAAAAACATAAATTACTTATATTCTGAATATTAGCTAAAAATGTAGCTGTCCGAAAATGAACACTTTTCGCAAAGGCGGACTATTTACGGATATGAAAATGAACACAACGGCAAACTTTCATAAACAAATGCCAGCATACAGTCTCCCATACAAAAAGTACGGTCCGCTAAAAAGGAAAAAATCCTGTCTTTCTGCTATCGGGTATCTATCTCCGAAAATAAAATGAATGTGGAATTATTGATTATCCATGAGCAATAATTGGTTGCCATCCACTTACAACAGATATTACACACGCGATTAATATAAATCGGGTAATATTGCAAGAAAATAAAAAATAATCTCCAATCATTAACAAAACATGAGAAACATGATGAAAAACATTACTCCCAAACAAGTTTTACGTCAACATGCTCTACTGGGCTGCATAGCGTTACTCCCACTTTCGCCTGTATATTCACAGGCCGATAACCAACAAATCGCTTTTCCGGGTGCCGAAGGCTGGGGACGGTTTGCAACCGGCGGACGTACCACAGATCCCGCTATCGGAAGCAAAGTGTATTACGTAACAAGTCTCGATGATTATCTTTCGTCCGAAGAGCCTATAGAAGGGACACTCCGTTGGGCATTAACCACAGGAGACGATACGCCGCGAACCATCCTCTTCAAAGTGGGCGGCACTATCAATCTTAAAGAAAGATTGAAATGTCCGAGACCGAATGTGACCATTGCCGGACAATCGGCACCGGGTGGCGGCATCTGTATCTCCGGGGCAAATATTTATATCCACAGTAAAAACTTCATCGTACGTTACATCCGCTTCCGTGCAGGAGACCTGTCCGGCAGTAATTATTCGGCATTAGGTATAGAGAACACCGAAAATATAATCATCGATCATTGCTCTTTCAGTTGGTCGATGGAAGAAAACGTGACAATGTACGACAACAAATACACTACTATGCAATGGTGTATATTGAGCGAACCGCTCTATGTATCCAAGCATGATAAAGGTGCACGCGGATACGGTGCCCAATGGGGAGGTGAACACTCTACATTCCATCACAATCTGTTTGCACACTGCGTAGGACGTACTCCATTGGTAAACGGAGCACGTGATAAATCTGCCAGTGGGCACGATGCTTTCGTAGATACGGAAATCATCAATAACGTACACTTCAACTGGGGCAATAAAGGTGCCTTATATGGCGGACAATTACATTCCATCGTAGAGGGAGCTTATTCGCGTACCAACCTCATCAACAACTACTATAAGCCGGGACCGGCTACCAACACTTTTCAAGACCGTTGGTTCGCCGATTGTTCGCACGATGCTTCCAGCGCTACCGGCCTGGGAGAATGGTATATCGATGGCAACATGTTTGAAACAAATGAATATAAGAATGACAAAAACAAAGGAGACCATTCGAAGGTAAACGCCAACAACTGGATATATGCCGATGAAAACAACTCCCAAAAAGCCGTAAACTTGCGTGCCGGCATCGATAAAATAAATGAAATAAAACTCACGGCCCCATCAGCTAACAGTGAGTTGACCATCGAAACAGCAGAAGAGGCTTATCTTAAAGTTATCAAACAGGCAGGAGCACAACTTCCCAAACTGGATGAAGTGGATACGCGTATTCTCGCCGAAGCTGCCGGAGAATTAAAGCCGGTAGACAGAGGAGCGATAAAATGGAATAAAACAGAACCGGATCCCGGCAACATCAAATTTGTGGGTATGATCAATTCACAAGAAGACTTGAAGCCCGCCGATGCAGGCGACAACTGGACTCCCTGGCCGGACCTCACACCGAAAGCCGGTGAAACAGTTCCGACAGATACCGACGGTGACGGTATCCCCGATAGTTGGGAAGAAGCCAACGGACTGGATAAAAACGATCCGGCAGACGGCGGCATCCTCACGGCTAACGGATATTCCAATCTGGAGAATTATCTGAACGGACTGGTCGGTGATACAGGCACTTCTATCGTACGTCCTTTCGTTACGGATCGTGAAGTAGCCGTTCTAAATATCACCGGCATGTCGGGTATACAAGTATATTCTTCGTATCCGCAGGTAAAGAAAAGCGAAATCAGCCTGCCGGCATTGCAACCGGGCATATACATCGTGACCTATATCCTGACCGACGGAAGCCGGCAAAATGAAAAAATCGTTATTACCTAATAAAACAGATAACCTGAGTTCGACATAAAACTTATCCTGCACGGCTTCCCCCTCTTTCCTGAAGAAGAAGAAGCCATACAGCATGATTTTTACAGCGAGTGGAGGTTAAACAGAACTCTAATTTATAATAGATACTCAATGAAAACCAGTAAAACCATCTATCTTCTCATGTTGCTATTATGCCTGCCGGCATCTGTAGCAGCACAATTGCTTCCGGCTTTCCCGGGTGCCGAAGGACACGGCCGATATACAACCGGTGGCCGGGGCGGCAACGTTTACCACGTGACAACCCTTGAAGACAGTGAGGCCAAAGGAACCCTCCGCCATGCTGTCAAGCAAAAGGGAGCACGCATCATTGTTTTCGATGTGGCAGGAACGATCTATCTGAAAAGCGATTTGAAAATCTCCAATGACTACATCACCATTGCGGGACAAACTGCTCCGGGACAAGGTATTTGCATTGCCGACTATCCCGTCATTATCTCAGCCAACGATGTTATCCTCCGCTATCTGCGTTTCCGCGTAGGTACTGAAAGCATAGCCAACGGCGGAGAGCCCGACGGACTCGGTGGTATGGACCGAAAGAACATCATTGTAGACCACTGCTCCATCAGTTGGTCGGTGGACGAATGCTTATCCGTATACGGCTCGGAAAACACCACTGTGCAATGGTGTATCGTATCCGAAAGTTTACGCAGTTCAGGACACAGCAAAGGAGTACATGGTTATGGCGGTAACTGGGGAGGCGCCCATGCTTCCTACCATCATAATCTGATGGCCCACCATGAAAGTCGTGTCCCCCGTCTCGGCCCGCGTCCCGGAACACAGGAACGTGAATATATGGATCTGCGCAATAATGTATTCTATAACTGGGCCGGCAACGGATGTTATGGTGGCGAAGGCATGAAAGTAAATATCGTGAACAATTACTATAAGCCGGGACCGGCTACTCCCAATAGCGCCGTACGTTACCGCATTGCCAAAATCGGTGTCAGAACAACCGCTTATTGTACCAATTCCGACGGTACTCCCAACGCATGGAAACCGATGGAACACGTATGGGGACAATTCTATGTAGATGGAAATGTGATAGAGGGAAACGCCAATGTCACCGCCGACAACTGGACAAAAGGCATCTACGAACAGATCAACAACAAAGAGTGTGACAATACATTCAACGATCAGGTAAAGGCAGAGATGAAACTGAGTGCGCCGCTCGAAACCGAATTTGTGACCACCCATACCGCAGAACAGGCTTTCAAGCAAGTCTTGCTTTATGCCGGATGTTCGAAAGAGAGAGACATCATTGACGAACGTATCGTTAAAGAGACAGAAACAGGTACGGCCACTTACAAGGGAAGTGTTTCATCGGATGCCTCCAAGAAACCGGGGCTCATCGACCGGCCTACCGACGTAATGCCCGCCGGAGCTTCCAGCCCTTGGCCTGAATTAAGTGATGGCGGCGTGACTGCCGACCAACTCAAGGATACGGACGGAGACGGTATGCCCGATGTATGGGAAACTGCCAACGGGCTGAATCCCAATGACTCCTCTGACGGAAAAACATCCACGCTTAGCAAAGAAGGTTACACCAATCTTGAAGTATATCTCAACAGCCTTGTTGCAGACATTACAGAAAAACAAAACCAAGAAGGCGATGACGGTGGCGATACCCCGGGGCTCATCAACGTAACTCCCTCTACCTTAAAAATCGTTTTCGATGCAGCAGCTGACGGAAGCGTATTATTGCTCGCCAACGGAGAATATACCGAAGCAATCGGTATCCCCGGAGGGCGCGCCATCACCCTGAAAGCGGCAGAAGGGGCTGCACCGGTATTGAAATTCAACAATGAGATCTCCGGAAAAAGCGAAAAGGACGGTAGTCTGGTCTTTGACGGATTGACAATCGAGCCGGCCAACGTGAACTACTTTATCAGTCTGAGTGAAGGTGCATACCTCCGGTCGTTGCAATTCAAAAACTGCCGTATCGAAACCTCCAAACGCGGACTGATGACGATAAGCGGTAAAGGCGTAAACGGAGAATTGATAATAGACAACTGCATTGTGCACCCCGACCAGGCAACAGGTTATAGTTACATCTACAACAATGGCGGAGCCACACAAAAAGTAGTGATCACTCATTCCACCTTTTACAACTATCCGCAAGAACATCTGTTTTGGACGCGTAACTACGGCGAAGCGCTCGATTTCACCTTTACCTTTGAAAACAATACCGTAAGCAGATGGTCCAAAGGCGGTAAAAGCAGCACCAACACATTCAGTTTATGCAAGATAGAGGAAACAGCATTCAACGGTACTTATACATTCCGAAACAATCTGATAAACGGTGCTTATCCGGGAGCTGATTTTACGCCATCCGTACTCAACACTACAAGTAAAGGTGTCCTGCTCGCCGAGAAAAATCTCATTGCCGGCTTCGAAAGCTATCTTTGTGACAACATAGGGAGTAAAACCGTCAATGACCTAACTTTAGGAGAAGGAATCCTCTCCGGACTGACTACAATCGATTTTCCTGACGTGGACAACGGAGATTTCAGTATCGACAGTAATTCCCCTTTAGCCGGTGCAAGCACCACCGGAGGCGTTATCGGTGATCCACGCTGGCTGAAAGGAAGCGGAACCGGCATCGGAAACAAACCGGTAGATGAAATCACCGCTTATGTATCGGCCCATACAGTCTATGTAGAAGGAATCTCCGGGAACAGTTATATTGAAGTATACACCTATGCCGGAACAATGATCCGCAAACATGAAACATCCGGTACGGAAACCTCTTTCGATCTACCCTCGGGAAACTACATCGTGAGAATAGCTACCAAAAATACGATAAGTATCCGAAAAATACTGGTACCTTAACCCCAAGCAGTATAACCGGCAAAGGCCTGTACTTACCATATAGAAAGTACAGGCCTTTGTTACTTTATAAGCAGAACAGACTAACGAGGATTCTGCTCCATATTCGGATTCGCATCTATCTCCGTCTGCGGAATAGGTAATGCTACCCTCGGATCAGACGGAGTAATAACCGCCGCATCAGCTACGGAAGCCAAATGCCAACCGCCTGTACGATTCACGGATAATCCGTTTCTCATGGCATCAAAAAAAGCGTGTCCCTCTCCTACCAGTTCTTTTCTACGTTCTTTCAGAATACGCTCCAGACTTAATTCCGATTCTTTTACCGACTTCACGGGATTGGCACGACTTACTATCGCATTGAGACAATCCAAAGAAAATTTCAGGTTTTCTGCTCCCCCTAACTTAAACGCTGCTTCAGCAGCATTCAGATAGACTTCGGAAAGGCGAATGATGCAAATATCGTTGTCTTGCGGATTATCGCCCGTTTTACCCGGATATTTGTTCAGATACTTAGGATAACCGGTAGAGCCTTCGGGCAATATATCTTCATCCGGCTTTTGCGGCAGGCAGTTCAGTGCATGCCGCACATCATCGGGGTCTTCTCCCAGCAAATCGAGAAAAGCCTTGGTAAGCACCAGATTATTCCAGTCTTTCACATTATCGGCATAAACCATCGGAGCCCCTTCACCTCCGGTACCGCCATCAGGTTCCGAAAGAGTATAGTAAAACTCAAAGAGAGATTCCGAATTAAAATCTTTTCCCCATACGGTGGGATATTCATCGTGTGTGAACAGGTTGTACAATCCTCCGTTATTCATTACTTCTTTGGCCAGTTCGAGCGCCTTTTCATTATTATTCATGTAAAGGTAAACACGTGAAAGTAATGCCTTGACACTCCACACATTAAGATAACCATCTTTTTTGCCGGTAGACAATGCGGAAAGATCCAAAGCACCGGTCATATCGTCAATCACCTGCCGGTAACATTCGGCCACCGTATTACGGGAAGGCTGATGGGTAGGCAGCGTAGTTTCAGTCTCGATAGGCACTCCTAAAGACGCACCGTTGTTCAATGTATAAGGCATAGCAAACAGACGGGTAAGATCAAAAAGAGCCAATCCGCGCAAAGCCAACGCCTCGGCTTTGATACAATTGAGTTCAGTAACATTATCCGTGGCTACCGCACCGGATTCTATTCTCTCCAAAAGACTGTTTGCCTGATGAATCACGATATAAGGCTGATTCCATACACGTGTAATATTCAAGGCATCATCTGCCGTTACATTAAATTCATAATAAGGCGACACACGTTTGCCGGGCCCTTTACTGATACGCGCCTGGACATCTTCGCCCCGGCAATCGGCATAATAGAGATAGTTATCGCCATAATAGCTGTGCGAAGCTGCAATACGATAAATGCCGTTCAAAGCAATCTGTGCCTCTTCAAGCGTACGGATGGCTTGTTCGGAGGTAACGGAAGTAGACGGATTCAAATTCAGCCAATCGCCGGAACAGGAAGAATAAAAAAAGGATGTGGCCGCGAATATATATATAAATATACGTTTCATATATCTGAAAATTAATAAGAATTGAAAAAATCAGAAAGTTATCTCAACACCAAAATTAAAAGTACGCATAGCGGGAGCTTCACAGAATACCTCACCGTTAACCGGTACTTCAGGATCATACTGCTTCCACTTGGCCCACGTCAGCAGGTTACTGCCGGAGAAGTAGATACGTGCATTTTCTATCAGAGCTTTCCGCGTCCATTGTCCCGGCAACGTGAAACCGATTGTCAGATTCTTAAGCCGGATATGGTCAGTACTGTGAATATAGCGGGACGAGTTTTGCGGACCGGCGCTTTGCTCCAACACGAAACGGGGCACATCAGTTATATCTCCCGGTTTCTGCCAACGGTCTAAAGCATATACGGGCAAATTGTATGACTTCTCTTGACTGCCATCAGTCTCTATCAGTGTACCTGTTTTATCGAAAGAATAACCGCCCAATGAATAGGTAAAGGTAAGTCCCAGATCAAACCATTTGTAAGAGATGATATTGGTGAATCCTCCCGAAATCTTCGGATCGGCAGATTTATACGGGATGGCTTGCGCCTTGGAAGCATCATCGGTCTTTTCTTTATTATAATTACCCTGTTCATCTTGCGTATTCAGATAATAAAGGGCTTTTCCGGTCATCGGATCTACTCCGGCAAACTCTTTCACATAGAAACTATTATAAGGAAGACCGATCTTATGGATAAACCAGGAACCCTCGATAGACTGTGTCATATCTCCATCCAGTGTCACGATCTTATTACGGTTGTGCGTCAGGTTCAAGACCGATGTCCAGTTAAAGTCCGGACTGGCAAAGTTGATGGTACGTAACTCGAATTCCACTCCTTTGTTGTTGAGCTGACCGATATTTGCCAGATAATTCAGGAAACCGGTGGTAGCACTGATAGGACGATTGTAAAGCAGGTCTTTGGTATCGCGGTTATAGTATTCGAGGCTCACAAAAATACGATTGATAAAAGCCAGATCAAGACCGATATTGAGATTGTAATTCTTTTCCCACTTCAAACCGGGATTGGCTTGTGCAGATTCATACGAGCCTGCGGCTCCCATATAATTCTGTCCGTAACTGTACAATCCCATATATCCGTAAAAAGCTCCCGGCTGATTACCATTGACACCATAGGAAGCCCGGATTTTCACATCATTCAATACCGGTTTCACAGCGTTCATAAAAGACTCATTGCTCAGATGCCACATACCGGAGACAGACCAGAAATCTCCCCAACGGCTTTCCGGTGCCAGACGTGAACTACCATCGCGACGGTAACTGCCGGCAATGTAGTAACGGTCATCATAATCATAATTCAAGCGGGAGAGGTAAGAAATCATTCTGTATGCCTGCGTAGAAGAAACAAAACTTTTCAATACGGCAGCATTATCCGGTTCGAGCAATACATCTGAGGGTAGTTTGGACTTCTCTCCCATCGCTTTATCGCTCTGATAGCTTTCCAGTTCATAAGCAGCCAGTACATCAAGATGATGTTTGGCGGCAAATGTACGGGTATAGTTTAATGAAGTAGACGACAATAGCTTACCATATTCGGTAAACCCCTTCGAAGTCTGGGCATCACTTCCGCTCTTCGGTCCTGCCCCACTAAGAGGATTCAGGTAACGGGAATCTTTCTGTACGGCATAATCATAGCTCAGGGTCTCTTTCAACTTCAATCCTTTAATGATATCTACAGAAGCGTATCCGGTAGAGAACATACGTGTTATACGGCTTCGGTTATAATCAGTACGGATGTCGCGAAGCGGATTCACATTGGTGCCGGCATAAGAGCCTACATAATTGCCAGAAGCATCGCGTACCGGCATGGAAGGCGTGGCAGATACCGCTACACAAAGAAACGGATTGATGTTGGAACCGCGCTCTTCATTCATCTCCTGATTCATCTGGGTGAACATCATATTCCCTCCTACTTCGGCCCGGCTACCTATCTTCTGCGTCATGTTCAGACGGGCGGAATAGCGATCCAAGCTGGAATTCTCCACTAATCCTTCCTGTCGGTTGAAACCAAGAGAAGCGTAGAAAGTAGTACGTTCATTTCCTCCCGAAGCAGAAACTTCGTAATTCTGATTATGGGCGGTACGAATCAATTCTTTCCGCCAATCAGTATATCCTAATTCCGGTATTCCTGCATACGTATCGATGTTGGCGTTGGCATACTCTTCGGGAGATTCTAATCCCTGATCTACAGCAGAATTATACAAACCTTCGTAAATCATCTCACGACGCTGTTCCCCATTCAATGTAGGACGGAAGTTGACGGCGGCATTAGAGAAACCTCCACTGGCACTCAAAGTAACTTTAGTACGTCCTGCCGCTCCTTTCTTTGTAGTAATCAGGATCACTCCATTCGCAGCACGCGATCCATAAAGAGAAGCGGCGGCGGCATCTTTTATCACTGTGATATTTTCAATATCAGCAGGATTAAGCGTGCTCATCACATTGGTTTTGGCATTATTCATATAAGCAGCATCAGCACCCGTACCGGCACCCATATTACCGGAAGTGACCGGTACGCCATCAATGACGAACAGAGGTTCGTTAGATGCATTGAACGACCCCATACCACGGATACGAATACTCTGATTGGCGCCCGGCTGGCCGGAACTGGAAGTGATGTTCACTCCCGTTGTCATTCCCTGCAATTTCTGTTCAACAGAAAGTACCGGCACGTTTTTCAGCATATCGGCCCGTAAAGTATTGGCCGAACCGGTAAAAGACGACTTTGAGAAATTACCATATCCTGTTACCACCACCTCGTCCAAACTCAGTGATTCGGGACGTAACTCCACATTCAATACTCCACTTTTCGGCACTCTTACCTCTATCGTTTTCATACCGACATAGGATACAACCAGAATTTTATCCGATGGCTCCACATGTAAGGTATAGCGACCATCCATATCCGTCACTACTCCCCGACTCGGTGCTCCTTTTACAGAAACGGTAGCCCCGATAAGTGGCTGTTTGTCGTCTGATGATGTCACCACACCTTTTATTTCCAATTGTTGTGCCTGAACATG
>OMGW01001082.1_pt1 | contig 9685 bp, 10 predicted proteins | sample 1646131 | NCBI WGS metagenome assembly OMGW01 (sample SAMN05578588, study PRJEB25193) | human gut metagenome | biome: Human Microbiome; feature: human-associated habitat; material: feces | host: Homo sapiens | place: USA:Birmingham
CAAGCCTCCTTCACTTCAGTTCATTTTATGTAAAAATTCAGTCGGAGTAGCAAAACGGACGAACGCCGTCAATGGTCAAGATGAACGGCTGCGCCGCCATTGACAGCGCCCGTCCGTTTCGCTTTTTGGCAGACAAGGCGGCGGTTGCCGCCGATTTCCATTTGGAAAATGGCGCTTGCTAACATGGGAAACGGAGAATAGCAAGCACAGCAAGTGTAGCTACACTTGCGAAAACCGGCGTGGTACGACCGGGATTTCCTTGCAGAATAGCAAGCAAATCCGGTGAGTACCCACACCGGAGCTTACTATTCTGGCAAGCAATGCACGGCGGTACCCACTTCTCATTACCTGCCAACTGCGAAACGCACTTAGCAAGCAATGCTCGTGTTTATACACCCGTGCAATCTTGTTGGGGAAATACCCCCAAACCCCTGAACGATTTCAGAGAAATCGACTGCGCTCCTGCGGAGCTGAACATCACTCCATCTCGGAAAGTAAGTCAAGGTTTTTTTTGGCTCACGGCATTCAGGCAAATCCGGCTTTGCCGCATATCCGTCGATCGCCATTTTGCGAAGGTAAGCGCTCATATTCTCTATCCCGAGCTGCGCCATCCTCGCCTTTATCAAACCGAGTTCACTTTCATCTACGAAAAATTTGACCTGTATCGGTCGCTTGCGATTCCTGTTGTCTGGCTTTTCTGATCACTGCATTCTGTAGGCGTTTATTCATCTGGATGTTGTTCTTTATAACACATATTCATTAAGGTAATCAAATCACGAATAAACAGCGTGTGTGGAGTATAAACCCGATAAAATCTGCTGCCGGAAAACACTTCCAGATACTCGTCATACATTGTGATATTCGACAACTTATCAAAGCCTATATCAAATCCATATCTCTCAGCAAGGAAAACAATTCTTTGGTTCGTAATAAACAGACGTCCCGGATACTCTGTACGGACTGTTTCTCTTATAGCTTTACTCTGACCAGTTGATTTATGGATGGAATAACCTTTCATGACACGCATACTGCTTCCGCGTGAGCTGCTCTTATAGCCGGAAACAATATCTTTAGAGTGATATGAAAAACCGACACCCTCAAAGTAGCAATCCTCATCGCGTCTAAGCTGCATGGAAACATCATGAAGCTCAAGTTCGTCCAGCATATCGTTCGCAGTCATATCTCCAAGCATTAAAATAGAGCCTGCTTGATACTGAGAGCGAGGAGTTCTGCTTTGGTGCGAACCTATGCAATAAAGCAATGCCAGTGCACACAAAATCCCAATTAAAACTCCCATTCTGATACGCCCCCTTTCTTTAGCGCAACAGCAAGCGAAGTTATTTCAGACCAAGTAGATTCCAGTTCGCGTTTTTACGGAAAACACCATTTTCCCACGAACCAACAACAACGCTGTCATTCGCATTTTCTACATCACCTGTAAATGGGAAGTTCTCACCAAGACACTCATATATTCCGTCACCAAGGAATCTGAAAAGATGCGGCTTTTTCTCAAATGCTATCCCTCTGTTGACACGATTGTAGCAGTAGTCCGAAGGAATAATACTACTGCTGTTGGTTTTGAACCGAGCACTAAGCAACTCATAAAGTTCTTTCAAACTAATTTTGTAATGAGCGCCATACTCGGAAACAATCTCCGTTACAACCATTCGCATTTGCTCATCAATCGTCATTTTTTCAAAATCTCGCTTTCTTTCAAAAATGATATACTTCTCTTCAAGGTTTACCTCTACCACAGAGTAATTGACGCTGAGCCAACTGAGTGCGATGGAATGGCTTGTCGTATTCGCCCAAAACGCACGATGCGTAGTGGCAGACTCGGGTAGCTTGAACTTTAATATATCTTCGATTTCGGTAAAAAGGAGTTTGATTCGTGGCAAATTGCTTTGATGGAGATAATCAGAGAGAAAGCGATATTTTTTGCTTCCAGTTGGCAACTCTGCATCATTGGCTTGTGCGTTATTGCTGAGCCATTCTACTTTTTCTTCCAATTTTACAATTCGGTTTAACATATCGAGTATGATTTTATCATAATCCATGTTTGTTCCCCCCTTTGTTGTATATACAATACCTCATTTATCCGTATGTGTCAATATGTTTTATGACATTTCAAAACTTTTTATGACTGATTGAAAGCTATTGTTAACTTCTCGTATTAGTGAACTAAAATTTAATTTCTCAATCAACTGGGAGAAGCAGGATGATTCTGCAATATCCAGCAGCCTCTGCATCGAAATACCTATCTATCGGCTTTACTGCTTTGTGGGGTATTTTGCACGACCGCAAATATGCGCACTTCCCAGCGAACGGTATTCGTTGTGCAGCGATTCGCTGTTTTGCAAAGAAACCACACAGAGGCGATAACTACTTCATCCTTTCCATCATCCTTGCTTCACAGCGCAAAAAACAGGTGATTCTCAACCCTTAGCTGTACAAAAACAGGCAGCACCCAACCGAAGTTGAGTGCCGCCTGTTTTGTTGTCCAATCCTGCTTGGCAGATGCCGATTTTGTAGTTTTCTCAAATTACTGTCTTATCGGCACACGGCAAAGCCGTGCTTTTTTGTATTTTGACCGTTCAATTTACCATTCCAAGGACCGGACCCGGATCACGTTGGCTGTGCGGCGCACATCCTCGATCACGTTGTCACCCACCTTGCTGCCAAGGTCCACCATGGTATAGGCGTAATCCCCACGGGACTTGTTGCTCAGATTTTCCACGTTGACGCCGTCCCGGCCAAACAGACTGGTGATGTTTGCCAGCATGCCGGGGACGTTCTTGTGCAGGACGCACAGCCGCTGGACACCGCTGCGGTCCATGGTCATCTCCGGCAGATTCACGCTGGAGCGGATGTTGCCGCTTTCCAGATAGTCCCGCAGTGTATCTACTGCCATGGCGGCGCAATTCTGCTCGCTTTCCGGGGTGGAGGCCCCCAGATGGGGCATGGCGATGACGTGGGGAGCCGTCAGGAGACGGTTGTTGGGGAAGTCGGTGATGTAGGCGGCCACCATACCGGTGTCCAGCGCCGTCAGCATGGCTTCATCGTCTACGATCTCGCCCCGGGCCAGATTGATGACCCGCACGCCCCGCTTCATGGCGGCGATGGCGTCAGCGTCGATCATGTGGGCGGTCTTTTCCGTATAGTGGATGTGCATGGTGATGTAATCCGACCGCTTATAAAGATCGTTGATATCCTTTACCACATGAACGTGGCGGTCCAACCGCAAAGCGGTATCCACGGACAAAAACGGATCGTAGCCGTACACATCCATGCCCAGAGAGATGGCGGTGTTGGCCACGATGGAGCCGATGGCTCCCAGACCGATAATGCCCAAAGTCTTTTTATAAAGCTCCGGGCCGATGAAGGCAGACTTGCCCTTTTCCACCACGGTGGAGACATCCACCCCGGAGGCTGCCTGTTCCCGGACCCAGCGGATGGCACCGGGAATGTCCCGGGAGCCCATCAGCATGGCGCAGATCACCAGTTCCTTCACGGCGTTGGCGTTGGCGCCGGGGGTGGAAAACACCGGGATACCCGCCGCTGCGCAGCGGTCCAGAGGAATGTTGTTGACCCCTACGCCCGCACGGGCAATGGCCAGCAGACCGGGGTTGAATTCCAGATCCAACAGCTTGGCGGAGCGGACTAAAATTCCCTGAGGGTCCTGTACCGCATCCCCGACCTCGTACAGCTCGGAGGGGAACCGGTTCAGACCTACGGGGGAAATTTTGTTCATGGTTTGAATACGATACATGGGGATATCCTCCTTGGCGGCTCCGGTGAGCCGCAATACTCCCGGCGGAACGTGCGGCGCTGGCGTCGCTTCCGTCGAGGTAAATTTCATTATACGGTCCTTTCTTTCGGAATCAATGTCCGAAAACGAAAAAAAGTTTTGCTTTTTGTGGAATTCTTTGTTCAAAAAAGCGTCAGTCCTTCTATGACGCACAGATACAAGAAAAACCTCACGTTTTTGGCGGAAAATGTGAAATTTCCCATTGAAATTAGGGAAACTGTGCATTATAATATGTGACTGTATGTAAAATCTGTAAGGCCATCAGTTGACAAGAATCGACAGACGTTCTTCTCTGATTCGGAGGGCTGTCTGCCGACTGTTGTCAATTGATGGTAAAAAACAAGAAGGGATGTTCCAGATATGCAGAACGAACATTTGAGAAACGTAGCCATCATCGCCCACGTTGACCACGGCAAGACCACCCTGGTGGACGAGATGCTGAAGCAGGGCGGCGCTTACCGGGAAAATCAGGAGGTCGTGGACCGTGTCATGGACTCCGGCGACTTGGAGCGTGAGCGCGGCATTACGATTCTGGCCAAGAACACCGCCGTCCGCTATAAGGACGTGAAGATCAACGTGGTGGACACCCCGGGCCACGCCGACTTCGGCGGCGAGGTGGAGCGTATTTTGAAGATGGTCAACGGCGTTATCCTGCTGGTAGACGCCGCTGAAGGCCCCATGCCCCAGACCCGTTTTGTGCTCTCCAAGGCTCTGGAGCTGGGCCATCGGGTCATCGTGGTGGTCAACAAGATCGACCGCCCCGATCAGCGCATCCACGAGGTCGTCGACGAGGTGCTGGAGCTGCTGATGGACCTGAACGCCACCCCCGAGCAGCTGGACTCCCCCATGCTGTTCTGCTCCGGCCGTCAGGGTACCGCTTCCTACTCTCCCGATGTGGTGGGCACCGACCTCAAGCCCCTGTTTGAGACCATTCTGGAGTATATCCCCGCTCCCGAGGCGGATGTGGACCAGCCTTTCCAGATGCTGGTCAGCTCCATCGACTACAATGAGTTTGTAGGCCGTATTGCCATAGGCCGCATTGAGCGGGGCACCCTGAAGCAGAATCAGGAGATCATGGTGTGCAACTACCACGATCCCAACGCAGCCCCCAAGAAAGCCAAGGCCGTTTCCATCTATGAGTTTGAGGGGCTGGCCCGGAAGCAGGTGACGGAATCCACCGCCGGCAACATCATTGCCATGAGCGGTATCCCCGATATCACCATCGGCGATACCGTCTGCGCCCCCGGCGCCGTGGAGCCGCTGCCCTTCGTGAAGATCAGCGCTCCCACGCTGGAAATGACTTTCTCCGTCAACGATTCCCCCTATGCCGGCCGTGAGGGTAAGTTCGTCACCTCCCGCCAGCTCCGGGACCGGCTGTACCGTGAGACCCTGAAGGACGTTTCCCTGAAGGTCTCCGATACCGACCGCGACAGTGCCTTCAATGTGGCGGGCCGCGGCGAAATGTCCCTGTCTATCCTCATCGAGACCATGCGACGGGAAGGCTATGAGTTCCAGGTATCTCCCCCCCGTGTGCTGTACAAGGAGATCGATGGCAAGAAGTGCGAGCCTATTGAGCGTCTGGTGGTGGACGTGCCCGGCGATTGCGTGGGCAGCGTCATCGAGAAGCTGGGCCAGCGCAAGGGCGACCTGGTGGAGATGACTCCCGTGGGCGACCGCATGAAGGTGGAGTTCCTGATCCCCGCCCGCGGTCTCTTCGGCTACCGGAATGACTTCCTCACCGACACCAAGGGCGAGGGCATCATGGCTTCCGTATTTGATTCCTATGCGCCTTACAAGGGCGATATTTCCCGCCGCGGCATGGGCAGCCTGATCTCTACCGAGACCGGCGACTCCATCACCTACGGTCTGTTCAACGCGCAGGAGCGCGGCACCCTGTTTATCGGCGCGGGTGTCCCCGTGTACGAGGGCATGATCATCGGCGTGGCCAACCGGGGCGAGGACATCGTGGTGAACGCTTGCCGTAAGAAGCAGCTGACCAACACCCGTGCTTCCGGCTCTGATGACGCCCTGCGTCTGGTGCCTCCCCGCCAGATGAGCCTGGAGCAGTGCCTGGAGTTCCTGGCAGATGACGAGTTGCTGGAGGTCACGCCCAAGAGCCTGCGGATGCGCAAGGCCATTTTGAACCACGAGCAGCGCATGAAGTCCCTGAAGGGCAAGAAGTAAACACACCTTACAGCCCGCCGGATGACCTTCGGCGGGCTGCGTTTTGAAAAGGAGGACCTTATGAAAAAATTACTGGCTGTCTGCGCGGCCGCCGTGCTGCTGTTGAGCCTGGCCGCCTGCGGCAAGACCGATACAGACACCATCACCGACAGCAAGGCCGACAAGCCTGCGGCTGAGACGGCGGGCGTGGGTACCCACCACGCGGAGATCGACATTCAGGACTACGGCACCATCACCGTGGAGCTGGACGGCGACGCCGCTCCCATCACCGTGCAGAACTTTATGGACTTGGCCAATGATGGGTTTTACGATGGCCTTACCTTCCACCGCATCATCGCCGGGTTTATGATGCAGGGCGGCGACCCCAACGGCAACGGCACCGGCGGATCTGAGAACACCATCAAGGGCGAGTTTTCTTCCAACGGCGTGGAAAATACGCTGTCCCATACCCGAGGGGCCATTTCCATGGCCCGGAGCCAGAACCCCGACAGCGCCAGCTCTCAGTTTTTTATCTGCCATGCAGACAGCACTTTCCTTGACGGCCAGTACGCCTGCTTCGGCTATGTGACCGACGGCATGGACGTAGTGGACGCTGTGTGCGAGGCCGCCCAGCCTACGGACGGCAACGGCACCATCCCTGCGGACCAGCAGCCGGTCATCACCGCTATCCGGGTCATAGACTGAGTTGAGCGATAAAGGTCCCGCTGAATTTTTCGGCGGAATTTTTTGCGAAAGGTGGGAACTTTTTCCGGCTGCCCTCCGTCTATCCAGGCAAACGGAGCATTCTTCCGGAGGCTCCGACCCTGACGAAAGAAAGGAAGATCATCTATGAAATTTTCTGTGAAGCTGATCGCAGCGGCTCTATGCGCCGCCGTGCTTTGTGTCCCTGCACTGGCAGCCGCTAGCGCCACCGGCGCGGGGGCCTACGTCCCAAACCCTCAATATACCGTGATCTCGGGAACCGTTGCCCATCAGAAGGACGGCGGCTTGCTGATGAGCACGTCCACCGGAGAACCAACGGAGGACTATATCCTGTGGACGGGGGGCGTTATGATCCTGGACGCCGTCAGCGGCGAGTCGGTAGATGCAAAGTCCATCAAGGGCGGCAGCACCGTCTATGCGTGGCTGGGGGCGCAGACTGCCATGACCATGAGCCTGCCCCCGCAGGTCACGCCGGAGCTGCTGTTAGTAAACATCCCCGCCGACTTTAAAGTCCCCCAGTACGACATCATTGTCCGGGCCAATTACATTATGAAGGGGATCCCTGGCTACAGCGGCATGGCCATCACCCTTTCCGACGGCACGGCGTATCAGGTGTGGGAGGATGCGCAGATCACGCCCTATCTCACCCGCAACCGCGTCACCTATCAGGATCTGCTGCCTGGCACCCGAGTGCTGATGTGGGCCGATGACAGCGGGAAGGGCAGCCGTGTGCTGGTGTTTCCCTATGCATATAAAGGCGGCATATCCCTTTATAATGACGGTTATCTATGCGTCAACGGAAGGCCAACCGTTCTCCCCTCCGCTCTGCGGCGGCCCTACAAGGACGAGCGGCTGTATGTGCCCATCCGGGCGGTGGCGGAAGCCGCCGGATACAGCGTCTCCTGGGATAAGGAGTTTGGCGTGACGGTGAAGGACGGCGGCGAGATCGTTTTCCAGATCTGCCCGGACACAGATCTGGCCCACGGTCCCGCCACGGCTGACCGGCAGAGTCTTTCCGGCCCCTGCCTGATCGCCAATGGCATCACCTATCTGGAGGCCGGGGATCTGGCCCACCTGTTAGGAATGTTCTACGGCGGCTGACGGCGATTATTACAAACATGATATGAAAAAGCCCCCTGCTGAGAAAACCTCAGCAGGGAGCTTTTTCTGTCTGGACGGGCTGAATCTGGGGAAAATCCGCTTCGGCGGGATCACACATAGTCATACAGTCCCCGGACGGAGACCTCTCCAGAGGTCAGAGTCTCCGTGGAGCCGTCCTCCCAGCGGACGGTCAGACCAAAGTCATCGGAAATACCTGTGGCGGTGCCGATGCGCTCTCCTGCACCGGAGATGACCTTTATCGGATTGCCCACCGTCAGGCAGTCCCGGCGAAAATGGTCCAGATAGGCGGCGTTTTGGGCAGGGAAGTCGTCATATAACGCATTCAGCGACCGGATCACCTGGGCGGCCAGCTCCGTCCGGTCCGGGGCCGTTCCGAGGGCCCGCGCCAGAGAAATGGCGATGGGGGCTACCTCCGGGCCGAAATCGGCTTCATCCTGACTGACGTTGATCCCCGCGCCGATGATGACGCAGGAGAATTCACCGCTCTCCGCCTCCCATTCCAGCTCCGTCAGGATGCCGCAGAGCTTTTTCCGGTTCAGCACCAGATCGTTGGGCCACTTGATGCCGGGGCGGACGCCGCAGACGGACTCCACCGCGTCGCAAAGCGCTACGGCGGTCCAGGCTGTCAGGGTGCTGATTTCAGAGAGCGGGCACCGGGGGCGGAGAGCCGCCGATAAATACAGTCCCTTCCCAGCGGGGGACACAAAGCTCCGTCCCCGGCGGCCTCGGCCGCCGGTCTGCTGGTCCGCCAGAATCACCGTTCCATCTACGGAGCCGCTGACCGCCCGCCGTTTCAATTCGTTGTTAGTGGAGTCGATGGTGTCAAAGCACAGCAGCTCCCGACCGATCCGACGATCCCGGAACTGCTCCGACAGCTCCTCTGGTCGGAGCCGCGCTGTCACGCGGGTCAGGCGGTAGCCCCGGTTGGGGACGGATTCAATACCGTAGCCCTCTTGCCTTAACTGCTCCACAGCCTTCCACACCGCCGCCCGGCTGACACCGGCCTGTCGGCTGATAGCCTCGCCGGACAGAAATTCCTCTGTATGCTCCCGCAGGAGTTTTAAAACGATTTGCTTCGTCATGGTACATCCCTCCAACGGTACTATACGGCGTCCATGCCGGATTGTCAACCTGATTTTCACAAATGGTTGACAATTGAGACCGCGTCTGCTACACTTTAGGCGCATCAAACCGAAAAGGAGTTTTTCATTATGAATCAGCACGATATGACCCGCAATATGGTCCTCGCTGCCCTGTTTGCCGCCCTGACCGCCATCGGCGCTTTCTTACAGATCCCCACAGGCACCGTACCCATTACGCTGCAATTTCTGTTTACCGCATTGGCCGGTCTCCTGCTGGGGTGGAAGTGGGGAGCCATTTCTCAACTGCTCTATGTGGGCATCGGACTGCTGGGTCTGCCGGTCTTTACGCAAGGTGGCGGCATCGGCTATGTGCTTCAGCCCAGCTTCGGCTTTTTGCTGGGGCTGATCCCCGCCGCCGCCGTGATCGGCGCGCTGACTGCTCGTCGCACCGGGTATCTGACCGTTCTGGCGGCGGTTCTGGTGGGAGATCTGATCCTCTACGCCGTGGGAGTCCCCTATATGTATCTCATCCTGCACGTTTATATGCAGTCTGCCAAGACCTTTTCTGCGCTGCTGGCGGCCATGCTGGTGTATGTGCCCGGCGATACGCTGAAGATCGTTGTGGTGACGGCGCTGGCGCCGGTTCTCCGCCGGACCCTGGCAAAGGCGGTGCCTAACCTGTAAAAACGAGGTCATCCGCCTGCGAGAACGGCAGAATGACCGGCTGCCCTCTTGCTATCCGAAGCCGGGTATGATAAAATATTTTATCAAATTTTGAGAATTCGGC
>OMGW01001083.1_pt1 | contig 9676 bp, 5 predicted proteins | sample 1646131 | NCBI WGS metagenome assembly OMGW01 (sample SAMN05578588, study PRJEB25193) | human gut metagenome | biome: Human Microbiome; feature: human-associated habitat; material: feces | host: Homo sapiens | place: USA:Birmingham
GGCATACGAGATCACTGTGTGACTGGAGTTCAGACGTGTGCTCTTCCGATCTTGACAAGATCAGAACTGTATCACCCGGATTGACATCAGATCCTGTCACTGCTTCCACGGTCTGATAATCCGATGTGTTGCATACAACCATAGGTGTGATCACATCATAACCTGCTGCTTTCACTGCCTCAAGGTCAATCGAGATCAGCAGATCTCCTTTTTTCACCGCATCCCCATTTCCTTTATGGGCGGTAAAATGTTCTCCCTTTAATGCGACAGTATCTAATCCGATATGCACAAGCAATTCCACGCCCTCTGTGGTCGTCATGCTCACTGCATGCTTCGTATCAAATAACATCTCGATCGTGCCGTCTGCCGGTGCGTAAATCTTACCCTCTTCCGGCTGGATTGCAACACCCTTTCCTAAAATCTCTTCCCCGAATGTCGGATCGCTTACCTTGCTGATTGGAACTGCCTTTCCTTTGACCGGTGAACCAATCTCAATTCCTTTGTCTTTTTTCTTTAAAAAATCAAACATCTTAATCCCTCTTTTCTGTATTATGATGTACTTTAGTCTGTCATGCAAACACGCTTAATATGTATTGCGAGAAACATGATCTCCTCGCCGGATATCTGACCACCGTACTCCTTCTCAATATATTCTGCAATATGTTTGCTGCACTCATACTCTCTCGGATACTTGCCCTCCATCAGCTTTGCGAATTCGATTTCCTCATCCTTCAACAACTCATGCCGGTAAAGACGCTGTGCCAAAAACTTCAGATGTGTGACAAATCTCTCATAATGGAGCGATTCCTCATCAAATTCAATGCCCATCTCCTGCTTGACCAATTCTAAGATTCCCTGTATCATATTCGTCATTGCAAAGGTATCATTGATCGTTGTATCGTACTCTGCATTCACAAAATGGAGTGCGATAAATCCCGCCTCATCCTCTGAAAACTTTGTTCCAAGCTTCTCATTCAAAAGATCGATCGCATATTTTCCCATCAGGTATTCCTGATGATAAAACTTCTTGATTTCCCACAGCAGTGCATTCTTCAGCTGGATTCCCTGCGCCTGTCTCTGAATCGCAAAATTGATATGATCTGTCAGTGTGATATAAATACTCTGATTCAACTGTACATTCAGATTCTTTTTCGCATAGGTAATGATATCACTCGTGAGCTGCATATGCTCTAATGGAATGTTCTCTAAAATCTCCTGAAACTGCCGGGAAAGCTTCTCGTTCTCAATCCGGAAAACCTTCTCGATCCTGCTCTCATCAATCGCATCACCCGTATGTGCCTTGAATCCAATCCCCTTACCCATGATAACAACTTCCTGCTGATTCTCATCATATGCTGATATTACGTTGTTATTAATCACTTTCTGGATAACCATATGCCACTCCGTTTTTATTTGATAAAAGCCTCTGACTCACTGCACACTCTAAAAAGAAAAACCAAATTTTACAAAATCCAAGTACAGAAATGTAAAATCTGGTTTTGCCTGCTTATCAGTAACAATCCAATATTTTATTCGCTTGATTTAAGAAAATTTTAACATTCATTGTTTATTATGTCAAGTTTTATTCCTGCTTATTTTTCTTTTTTGTAAGCATTTACTATATATGCATCTAAAACCTATACATAATAGCCAATATCTTTGCCATCTTCTACCGGATATTACAGATTCGTTTCAAAGAACGCTTTTATTGCTTCACATGCTGCATCTTCGTCGTCGCCTTCTACCGTTACAGTCACAGTCTGATCTTTTTTAACTCCCATTCCCATAACTGCCATCAGGCGGGAAGCATCTACGGATTTTCCATCTTTTTCAAGTGTTACTTTGCTCTGGAAATTTTTCACTTCCTTTACAAGCATCCCTGCCGGTCTTGCATGGATTCCCAACTCGTCTTTTACTGTGTAACTGAATGATTTCATTTTCATTTCCTCCTTAAACATTAAGCATTTAATATTTTATCTCTTACAGGCAGCACCATCGCCGGTGATACCGATAATTCATCAATTCCCATTTTTACAAATGTCTCCGTAAGCGTTAAGTCTGCCCCGAGTTCCCCACAGATGCCTGCCCAGATTCCCGCTTTGTGTGCGCTGTCAATGACCATCTGGATCATCTTGAGCACTGCTGGATGATGGGAGTCATAAAACTGGTCAAGCTTTGCATTCTGCCTGTCGATCGCGAGCGTATACTGTGTCAGGTCGTTGGTTCCAATACTGAAAAAGTCAACCTCTTTTGCCAGTTCATCTGCGATCATCACCGCTGCCGGTGTCTCGATCATAATGCCAAATTCCACATTTTTAAACGGAATGCCTTCTGAGGTCATTTCTGCTTTTACCTCTTCCATGATCTCTTTGACTTTTCTCACTTCCCATACCGATGCGATCATCGGGATCATAATGGAAATATTGCCGAACATGCTGGCGCGGAGCAGCGCTCTCAACTGTGTCTTGAAAATATCCGGCTGATCCAGACAGATCCTCACGGCACGGTAACCAAGCGCCGGATTGTCCTCGTGTTCGAGTCCAAAGTAATCGATCTGCTTGTCTGCTCCAATATCCAGAGTACGGATAATGACTTTTTTTCCTGCCATCACTTCCGCAACCGTTTTATAGGACTGGAACTGCTCATCCTCTGTTGGGAAATGGTCACTCTGCAAATATAAAAACTCACTTCTGAAAAGTCCGATACCTGCTGCATCATTCTGTAAAACAGCGCCTAAATCTTTAACTTCGCCGATATTGGCATACAGTTTGATTTCTTTGCCCTCTTTCGTGACGGTCGGCTTTCCCTTTAATTGCTGCAGTAATTCCTGACGGTTCTTTTCGTCCTGCTGCTTTTTCTCATATTCTCTTAATGTCTCCTCATCCGGATCAATGATCACGATCCCCTTGAATCCGTCCACGATCGCCATTTTTCCATTCACTTCTTTCGGAACTGCTGTGGATACCAGAGCCGGAATGTTCATCGTCCTCGCCAGGATTGCGGTATGAGAATTCGTAGAGCCATGTCTTGTCACAAAGGCAAGCACTGTCTCACGGTCTAACTGGATCGTCTCACTCGGCGCAAGATCATCTGCTGCTATGATATATTTTTCTTTTTCCGCTCCAGAAGTGTTCACCTTTTCTTCTTTCTGCGATAAAACACGGATCACACGCTCCGAGATGTCCTTCACATCTGCTGCACGTTCCTTCATATAATCGTCGTCCATATCTGCGAACATTTTTGCAAAGTTATCGCCAGTCGTTGCCACGGCGAACTCTGCGTTGACGGACTGTGCCTCGATGATATTCCGGACAGAATCAAGATAGTCTTCATCCTCCAACATCATCTGGTGCACTTCAAAAATGGCTGCATTTGCCTCTCCTACTTCTTTGACCGCTTTGTCATAAAGTCCTTTCAGTTCTTCTGCCGCCTGATCTCTGGCTGCCTCAAAACGTGCGATCTCTGCTTTCGCATCCTCAATCTTCACTCGTCTGACTACATTGTTTTCTTTGGAAATCTCTTTGATTTTTCCGATTGCGATTCCCCCGAATGCAATCTTTCCGGTTATGTTCTGCATTTGCTCCTCCTCACCAGACAGCTGATACCATTTTGGGGATCTGCCGTCAAAATTAAAAAAGCCGAAAAAGTTCACGCAGCCAACGGCGTCTTACTTTTCCGGTTTAGTACATTTGCATGTGAACTATCCTTAAAACATAATTTTATTATAAGTTTTCACAAAGTATTTGTCAACACAATTCTGCCAGTCTGTGTACTTTTGCTGCATCCACCGCTTCATATTGATTCTTTTCCTGTATTCCTGCATAGGAGAAATCAACGTATTCATTCGAAGTTGTGATGTCTTTTTTCCATACCCGGCATGAACTGTGTACCTGATGAACTCCTGTATATGTCATTAGTTCTGTAACATTGTTCTCATTCACACCGCTTCCGGCAAGAATTTCAATCTCGCTTCCATATTCCTTCTGAAGCTGTTTTAACTGTTCTCTTCCACTCCACACATCCGGTGCGCCGCCGCTTGTTAAAATCCGGTCTGCTCCAAGCCCGATCAATTGCTCAATTGTTTTCTTCTGATCTGCAACGCAGTCAAAAGCCCTGTGAAACACTGCTTTTCCTCCATGTTCATGTATCAAGTGGATGAGTTCTTTTGTCCGTTCTGTATCTAAGGTCTGGTTCTCTTTTAAAAATCCGAAAGCGATCCCATCTGCTCCATGCTCCAGCAAAAGTTTTGTATCCAAGATCATTGTCTGATATTCCTCCAAAGAATAACAGAATCCGCCGCCTCTCGGACGTACCATCGCCACAACAGGAATCGTGCACTGTTCCTTTGCGCAGATCAGACTGGCAAGCGATGGTGTCAGCCCTCCAAGATATAATGCGCTGTTTAACTCTACTCTGCCGGCGCCGTTTTCGTATGCTGTTTTTACATCTTCAAAACTGCCGCAGCAGATTTCTAAAACTGTTTTCATAGGTTTTCATTCCTTTTCTCATCATTCTGATTGCTGATTGTTATTATAGGCTTTCTATCCAAATGCATAGAGCCCGGAAAGACTTACGCCTTTCCGGGCTCTATGGAATTTACAATGACTCAGACAAAGTCTAAATCTTATTTGTATAACTCAACTAATCTTAACAGATGTTCGTAACGAGCTTTTGCAGCTTCCTCAGATGCAGCAAAGAGTTTTGCAGCTCTTTCTGGGAAGGATCTTGTTAATCTGCTGTAACGTGTCTCGTTATTTAAGAACTCCTGATATGTTCCATCACCTGGTTTAGATGTCAATGTGAATGGATTCTTTCCTTCAGCTTTAAGAGCTGGGTTGAAGGAGAAGAGGTTCCAATAACCAGCAGCTACTGCTTTCTTCATCTCATCCTGGCAGTGGTTCATTCCACCTTTTACACCGTGTAACTCACATGGAGCATATCCGATGATCAGGGATGGTCCGTCATAAGCTTCTGCTTCTGCAAGAACTTTAACAGCCTGAGCCATGTTAGCACCAAGAGCGATCTGTGCTACATAAACGTAACCATAGCTCATAGCGATCTCAGCAAGGCTCTTCTTGCCAACTTCTTTACCAGCAGCAGCGAACTGACAAACTTCACCGATGTTGGAAGCTTTAGAAGCCTGTCCACCTGTATTAGAGTACATCTCTGTATCGAATACCATAACGTTTACGTTATGTCCGGAAGCAAGTACATGGTCTAATCCACCGAAACCAATATCATATGCCCATCCGTCACCACCGAAGATCCATACGGACTTCTTAGCAAGGTAATCTTTTTTCTCAAGAGCAGCTTTTGCATCTGGACATCCAGCTGCTGCAGCTTTCTCTAATTCAGCTACAAGAGCTTCTGTTGCAGGTGTATTTGCTTTTGTATCCTGTTTTGTCTCCATGAATTTAGCAAATGCATCTTTTAATTCTGCGCTTGCTTTATCAGAAGAAACACATTTCTCAACGCTTGCGATAGCCTGGTCACGTAATACTTCCTGACCAATCTGCATACCTAAACCATGCTCAGCGTTATCCTCGAATAAGGAGTTAGCCCAAGCTGGTCCTTTCTTGGAATCTTTGTTTACTGTATATGGTGATGTAGCAGCCGGACCACCCCAGATAGAAGAACATCCGGTAGCGTTAGAGATGTACATATGTTCACCAAATAACTGTGTAATTAAACGAGCGTAAGATGTTTCAGCACATCCTGCACAAGATCCAGAGAACTCAAGTAATGGCTGGTTGAACTGAGAACCTTTTACAGTGTTGTCAGCTGGCATACCAGGTTTCTTGCCAACGTTTGCTACTAAGTAGTCAAATACTGGCTGTTCTTCTGCCTGAGATTCCTGTGGAACCATCTCGATAGCACCTACTGGACATACAGTGATACACTCACCACATCCCATACAGTCTAATGGAGATACGCTCATTGTATATTTGTATTCGCTTGCTTTTGGTTTTGTATCAGCAAGTTTAATATTAGCTGGAGCAGCTTTTACTTCGTCTTCACTTAACATGAATGGACGGATTGTAGCATGTGAACATACAAATGCACACTGGTTACACTGAATACATTTTGCAGCATCCCATGTAGGAACTGTTACAGCTGTACCACGTTTCTCGTATGCAGATGCACCCTGCTCGAACTGTCCGTCTGGGTTGCCCATGAATGCAGATACTGGAAGAGAATCACCATCCATTAATGCGATTGGATTCATTAAGTCTTCTACCATCTTAACTGTCTCTGGACGACCTGTTAACTTAGCTGGAGCTGGATCTGCTTCTGGGTTAGACCATGAAGCTGGTACTTCAACTTTATGTACAGCGTCAACACCTGCGTCGATAGCTTTGTAGTTCATCTCTACAACTGCGTCACCTTTTTTACCGTAAGATTTCTTAGCAGCAGCTTTCATGAAATCAACAGCTTCTTCGATTGGCATTACGTTTGCTAATTTGAAGAATGCAGACTGAAGAATTGTGTTAGTACGTTTACCCATACCAATTTCAATTGCTTTGTCAATAGCGTTGATTGTATATAACTGAATGTTGTTCTCTGCGATGTACTTCTTCGCATCTGCATTCAGATGATGAGCTAACTCTTCATCAGACCACTGGCAGTTGATCATGAATACTCCGCCTGGTTTTACGTCCTGAACCATCTTGAATCCTTTTGTTACATAAGATGGGTTATGACATGCAACGAAGTCTGCCTGGTTGATGTAGTATGGGCTTCTGATTGGTTTGTCACCAAATCTCAAGTGAGAAATTGTAACACCACCAGTTTTCTTAGAGTCATACTGGAAGTAAGCCTGGATATATTTGTCTGTATGGTCACCGATGATCTTTGTAGAGTTCTTGTTAGCACCTACAGTACCGTCACCACCAAGTCCCCAGAATTTACATTCTACAGTTCCTTCAGCAGCTGTGATAGGAGCTGGTTTTACTTCTGGTAAGCTTAAGTTTGTAACGTCATCAACGATACCGATTGTGAAACGTGCTTTTGGAGCATCTTTCTCTAATTCTTTGTATACAGCGAATAAGCTTGAAGGTGGTGTATCTTTGGAACCTAATCCGTAACGTCCGCCTGTTAATACGATTGTATCAAGACCTGCCTCACGAAGAGTTGTTGCTACGTCTAAGTATAATGGATCACCAAGTGCTCCTGGCTCTTTTGTTCTGTCAAGTACTGCAACTTTCTTAACTGTCTTTGGAAGAACTTTTAAGAATGCTTCAGATACCCATGGACGGTATAAACGAACTTTCACTAATCCGACTTTCTCGCCCTTAGCTGTTAAGTAGTCGATTACTTCTTCTGCTACGTCATTTACAGAACCCATAGCTACGATAACGCGCTCTGCATCTTCTGCTCCGTAGTAGTTGAATAAGTCGTAGTTTGTTCCTAATTTTTCATTAACCTTAGCCATGTATTTTTCAACGATAGCTGGTAATTCATTGTAAGCTGTATTACAAGCTTCACGATGCTGGAAGAAAACGTCACCGTTCTCATGAGATCCACGCATAGCCGGATGCTCTGGATTTAATGCATGTGCACGGAATGCAGCAACTGCGTCCATGTTGCACATTTCTTTCAGATCTGCATAATCCCATTTCTCGATCTTCTGGATCTCGTGGGATGTACGGAAACCATCGAAGAAGTTAATGAATGGAACTTTTCCTTCGATTGTTGCTAAATGAGCAACCGGGCTTAAGTCCATAACTTCCTGTGGGTTTGTCTCACATAACATAGCGAAACCTGTCTGACGGCAGGCATATACGTCACTGTGATCACCGAAAATATTTAAAGACTGTGTTGCAACGGTACGTGCAGAAACATCAAATACACATGGAAGCTGCTCACCAGCGATTTTGTACATGTTAGGGATCATTAATAAAAGACCCTGGGAAGCTGTAAATGTTGTTGTTAATGCACCTGCAGCAAGGGAACCGTGAACTGCACCTGCAGCACCTGCTTCGGATTCCATTTCTACAACTTTGACCTGATTGCCAAAGATATTTTCCTGTCCTGCTGCTGACCACTGATCGACAGTATCTGCCATAGGGCTGGATGGTGTAATTGGGTAAATAGCTGCAACATCTGTAAACGCATATGCTACATGAGCTGCTGCTGTATTACCGTCCATTGACTGTTTTGCTCTGGACATTACTTATTCCTCCTTAAAATTATAAAAAATTGATAGAATGTCTTTGCTAACCCGGGGGCAAAATACTATCCCCGCCAGCTTTCGACTTAATTCACATTTTAGCATTTAATTTGTCCGTTGTAAAGAATTCAGACTGTACAAAACAAAGTACAAAGCTATAAACGTTACTGCTCACCCAGCAGTAAAACACTTGCCAAAAACACAGATTTATAAATATTTTCTTTCAAATTCATCTGCCGGGATCGGCCGGTCAAACAGATACCCCTGCCCATATTCAAATCCATGACTTTCCAAGAACTGACGCTGTTCTTCCGTCTCAATTCCCTCCACAACGATCTCTTCTTTGGCTGCACGGATAAATTTTCCCATCTGGGATACAAATTCCCCCTTGTTGTCCACCATCACTTTGTCGGTAAAACTTTTATCTATCTTGACAACATTCGCCGGTATTTCATAAAGCACGCTCAAAGACGAATATCCCGTGCCAAAGTCATCAATGGCAATACGGAATCCCATCTGTGCCAGTTCGATCATGCAGTGCTTCAGGTCTTCGAGTTTTTCTGTCATGACGCTCTCGGTAACTTCCACTTCAATATAGGAAGGATCAATGTCATACTTGTCCATTGTCTCATGCATCCGCTGCAAAAATGCCTCGCCACCGTTTTCAAAGTGTTTTCTCGAAAAATTAGTTGAGATCGTAAACAGGCTTTTTCCGGATTCCTTCCACTTTGTCATATATTTCAGCAGCTGCTCTAATATAAAGAAATCAAGGTCTTTGATATATCCCATCAATTCCAGTGCCGGCACAAAGCGGTTTGGCTGTAAGTAGCCATCCTCTCCGAAATGCCATCTTGCAAGTGCCTCTGCCCCATAAATCGTATTCTCTTTCAGCCGGAACTTTGGCTGTAAAAACATTTCAAACTCCCCACGCTGGATCGCAGCCTGAAACCGTGTTGCGATCAGCACCTGTTCGTCACGTGTCTGACGCATTTTTTCTATATAGACAACACCGGATGTGATATTGTATTCTTTTGCATATTTTCTTGCAAGATTTGCGCTCTCCAGTATCGTCTCAAACGAACTCTTTCCTGACAGGAAGCAGATTCCTGCCGAAAGCTTCATTCCTCCAGCGGGATAACGTTCCTGCAGCTTTGCCTCAAACTCTTCATTCCCTTCCTTAACGCGCCTCCGGATCTCCTGCTGGCTCTTTCCCTTGGACAATACAAGGAAATAATCCGAGTACATACGGCATGCTGCCATTACTTTTTTGCGTTCCAGCAGCTGGGAAAATTCTTTCAATATACTGTCTCCCATCTCTGCGCCGAAATTTTCATTGACATAAGAAAAGTTATTGACATCCACCATGGTCAGTGCATAAGTATTCTCCTGTGGATTTTCCTCTGCCTTAAGAAGCTGTACCAGTTTTGTCCTGAAAGCTTCCAGATTATATAAGCCCGTCAGCCGGTCTCTGTTTTTTAATTTATGGATTGCCTGCTGATCATGGTG
>OMGW01001085.1_pt1 | contig 9666 bp, 8 predicted proteins | sample 1646131 | NCBI WGS metagenome assembly OMGW01 (sample SAMN05578588, study PRJEB25193) | human gut metagenome | biome: Human Microbiome; feature: human-associated habitat; material: feces | host: Homo sapiens | place: USA:Birmingham
ATTTTCTGTCCACAGCAGTTCAGATACAGATAAATCTCTGAACCCATCATCTCTGCCAGATCCACGTTTGCTTCAATGTTAGAAGCTTCTGATATAGACAGGAATGACTCTTCCGCATGAATGTCTTCCGGCCGGATTCCCATGATCACCTCTTTGTCCACATAAGCTTCCAGCTCCGGCTTCTTAAGCGGAATCCGGTGCTCACCAAAAGCAAGTGCATAGCTATCGCCGTTTTTCTCCACTTTTGCGTTCAGGAAGTTCATCTGCGGAGATCCCATGAATCCTGCAACGAAGAGGTTGCCTGGTTTCTGATACAGGTTCTGTGGTGTATCTACCTGCTGAACAACACCGTCTTTCATAACAACGATTCTGGTACCAAGTGTCATAGCCTCGGTCTGGTCATGTGTTACGTAGATGATGGTAGCGCCCAGTCTCTCATGCAGTTTAGAAATCTCGGTACGCATCTGTACACGAAGTTTTGCATCCAGATTTGACAGAGGCTCGTCCATAAGGAATACTTTAGGATCACGTACGATTGCACGTCCCATAGCAACACGCTGTCTCTGACCACCTGACAAAGCCTTAGGCTTTCTGTCAAGGAGTGGAGTTAAGTCAAGAACCTTAGCTGCTTCTTTAACCATCTTATCGATTTCCGGCTTCGGAACCTTTCTTAATTTAAGACCGAATGCCATGTTGTCATATACTGACATGTGAGGATACAGAGCGTAGTTCTGGAATACCATTGCGATATCTCTGTCCTTAGGCTCTACATCATTTACTACTCTGTCACCAATCTTTAATTCACCAGAAGAGATATCTTCCAGACCAGCGATCATACGAAGTGTTGTAGATTTACCACAACCTGAAGGTCCTACGAAGATGATGAACTCTTTATCAGCGATTTCAAGGTTAAAGTTCTTTACTGCTTCGAATCCGTTAGGATATACTTTGCAGACATTCTTTAAAGATAAACTTGCCATTTCTTTTTCCTCCCGAGAAAAATTGTCTTAATTGATTAACTGTACTTAGTATAAAATATTATGCGGGAAATTGCTATGCCATAATTCCACAAAGATTTTTTGGACATTATGTAAAAAGTGCTTACTTATAAGCCATTTCCACTTATAAGTAAGCAACTTGTTCAACTTGTCTCCATATTCATGTACAGATTGACGAATTATGAAAACCTATTTTGTCTCATTTCCGCCTTTTGAGTCTTTATTTTCTGACATCTGCTCTATACTTTCACTACCTGCGAAGATACCCAGATCTTCTGATTCATTGTCAGCCTCTTCATCCTTTTTCGTATCCAGTGCATCCTCATATTTCTTGAAGATTTTCAGGAAAAGGAAGGATTTCAGATAGATAAGAAGTCCTATTGCCAGTAATACAATCACAGGAAATATCTGTGGAATAAAATATAACAGAACAACAGGTACTGCATAGGATACTACGAACAAAACAGCACTGGGCAGATGGGAAAGTGCCATGAGGAATGCATTCTTGAGGGTATGCTTCACAGTGTTTGTGAAACGTGCCTGCAATGCAAATACAAAAGATACTCCCAATGCAATGATCAGTGTAACTGTAATAAGCCCCAGCCTCAGCCAACGGTCAAAGGAAAGGCCGGAATACAGGACAATGCGGTAATCCACAAACAGCACACCGCATACTGCCAGGATGATCAGCCACAGTGCCGTTGACTGCCTGAAGTTCTCTTTGAAAGCCTTCCAAAAGCCTTTCACAATATAGTTTTCTTCATTCTTTACCATTTTGAAGCTCATATAATATCCTGCTGTTACTGCCGCACCAATCGTAAATATAGGCAGACTGAAAACAAGCACCAGGATATTCAGTATCATAATATCACAGAGCTTGTTCAGGAAATTCATAAACGGACTATCAAGTTTAAACATATCGTATTTCTCCTCTCAGGGTTCTTCCTCTGAGTATCATACTATGTTTTATTTGTGTTTTCAACACATTGCACAAAATCATTTTGTAAAATTCTTATAAACCTGCTCATAATTACGTAATAAACGCTGATGTGTAGTAAGTGCCACCTGTGCTTTCTGGAAAGCTTTCTCAACAATCTCATCATAATATCTAAGAAATGTATCTGCTACCACACCATCATATTTACCGGATACAATACCATTATTCAACTCTTCCATAATATCTTCTTTATTGTAGGCTTTTCGGTAAGGTTTATCATTTATCATACTTACAACCGTCTCTGCAGTCTGCAGAATTGCCTGCTTCGTATTCATTCCACTGCCTTTAAGCCCCTTGGGATATCCGCTGCCATCGAATCGTTCATGATGTGCAACTGCAATATCTACAATATTTTGTGAGAATTTACCTTCTATTGCCTTATGCATCAGTTCTACGTGTGTGTGTACCAGATTCTTCTCCGCATCCTCCAGCTTTCTTGGTGCATCAATAATATCTTCCGGAATTACCAGCATACCAATATCATGTACCAGTGCCGCATAATAAATCTCTGCACTGTCCATTTCGCTCAGCTGCATTTTTCTGCCGATTTCCTTGCAGACATAGATGGTTTCTATGGTGTCTGCTACCATGCTTTCCTTTTTAAGACCAGTAGTATACATCAGCATCCGCAGGTATTTCTCTTTTTCTTCATCAGATAAAAGAACGTACTCTACACTTTCTTCAAATTCATTATGATAGGAATTATCTGTCAATTTATTAAAAATATCATACTGTTCTACCGCCTGATAGAGCAGTTCACAGGCTCTTTTATCAAATTTCGTGCCAATGTAACGCTCAATTATGTGATAATCGAACTTTTCCCCAAATGCCGTATGCCAGATATCCATGATCTCTGCCACTTTTAAGATTTCCGTTTCCGGTTTATATTGATAATCCACATCCTGAAGCTTATCCGTATCCACATGATGATACAGGATCATCTTGGACTGCTCTTCCAATGGTGAAAGATATTTCAGGAAAAGATATCCATATATGGAATGGGGCACTGGATTCTTTGCTTCATATGTAAGCTGTTTGCGCACATCATCCGTCTTATATGCACCTATATCATGCAAAACGCCCAGCAACATAAAATCTGCAATCTCAAACTTCTCATATCCGCCCTTGCATTCTAACATTTTCGACATAATATAACTGACTCTGGTTCCATGTTTGATCAGAGATTCGTTCATTAATTTCAACGTATCGCATATCAGATAAAATAAATTTTTACTTGTAATATATTCAATTGCCACTTCTTTTGCCCCCTTCTTCTGCCGCGGCTACAACATTTTCTCCATCGGTGTGTAGCGGATTCCATCATTTGCCTGTTCTTGTTGTGTATCGTAAAAGCCCAGCTTATGATAAAAGCCCACTGCATAAGGCGCAGCATTGACTGTTATCCTTCTGTAGCCTTCTTCTTTTTTCACATAATCACTGAGATATTCGATCAGCGCCCTGCCAATTCCACGTCTATGGCAGGCCGCCTCTACGAATAATAAGGAAATATGCGTTTCGTTCCTCAGACTGATCATCCCGACCACTCTGTTATTTTCACATGCGACAAACAACTGGTAAGAACCCATCAGGAACATTCTGTGTAGAACAGAATCCGTAATGAAATCCTGAAAGCTTTTGATTCCTTCCTGTGTATAGTCCTGTGCTTCAAAACGCATAAAGGTCCGCCACGCAAGTGCCATGGCATCATCCCACTCTTCTCTATATGCAGGGCGCACACTGATTGCCCCTTCCTGCTGTCTTACATACTGCGCCTTAATGATATTACCCTCTCTTCTCCCCAAAATCATACTAACTTCATGCCTTTCCTATGGATTTTATACTGCGTTATCCAGTTTTTCCTGTTTTCGGACTGCATCCGCATTTCTTAGTGTAACATCTGCAATAGCTTCTACTGCTTCTCTTGTAAAGAATCCCATATGGGAAGTCACCAGTACATTAGGAAATGTTGTCAGTCTTGCAAGATTGGAATCTTCCATAATGTCATTAGAACAGTCTTCGTAAAAAACCCCACCCTCTTCATCATATACATCCAATCCGACTCCACCGAACTTCTTGGCAAGCAGTCCATCAATCAGATCCTGTGTACGGATAAGATCACCTCTTGAGGTATTGACCAGATATACACCATCTTTCATCATTTCTATGGTCTTAGCCTGTACAATATGCTTCGTCTCGGATGTCAACGGACAATGCAGTGTCAACACATCCGACCGGGCAAATACATTCTCCAACGTATCATATTCCACATCCAGACCCTTGACCGGATACGGATCATAGGCTGTTATATGCATGCCAAACCCTTTTAGAATTCTGATCATAGCCTGTCCTATTCTGCCAGTTCCTATCACTCCTGCTGTTTTATCATACAGATCCATCCCCATAAAGCCATTGATATTCATGTTAAAATCTCTTGTTCGTGTATAAGCTCTATGTGTATACCGATTTACTGTCAGAAGCAATGCTGCTGCAAACTCTGCCACTGCCTCCGGAGAATAGCTTGGTACTCTCAGTACTGGGATTCCACAGGCATGCGCCGCCTGCACATCCACATTATTATAGCCCGCGCACCGCAGGAGTATTGCTTTGATTCCCATTTCCTTCAGCTGCCGGATCATATTTTCATTCAGATGATCATTGACAAAAATGCAAATAGCATCATGTCCTTTGGCAAGAGGAATCGTTTCCTCATTACAGCCGGTTTCATAAAAATGCAGCTGCATATCATATTCCTGGCTCTTTGGTTCAAAATATATTCTGTCATATGGTTTTGTAGAATAAAATGCTATCTTCATAAGCTTCCTCTTTTCATACTTATTTCTTCCTTGATATGAAAAAGTATACCCTGATACATGTAAACTTATGAAAAAACATTCTCCTATAATTAGTAACTATTCAGAACCCCATGCATTGAATAGTTACTCTAATTGTATATCATTTTCTGATATTATTGCAATATATTCTGACATTTATTTCATAAAAAGCTTATACCGTTCCAAAACTAAATATGCTATAATATCTCTGCTTTTATTTTACAAGGAGGTCCTATATGGAATTTGATATGAAAAAAGACAGCAGACGCATTCTTGTGATTGTGCTTGCATCTGCCCTGATGGCATTTAACATTAAATCTTTTGTACGGACAGGTGGGCTGTACCCTGGTGGAGCTACCGGACTTACCCTTCTGATACAGCGTTCCTTTGAACTATTCTTTCAGATTGAGATTCCGTACACTATCGTTAATGTAATACTGAATATTATTCCTATTTATATTGGTTTTCGCTTCATTGGCAAGAAATTTACTCTGTATTCCTGCCTGTGCATTATGCTGACCAATATATTGACTGATATTATTCCAGGCTTTGCGATTACTTATGACACTCTGCTGATCAGTATATTTGGCGGATTAATCAATGGCTTTGTCATTTCCCTGTGTCTGTGGATGAACGCTACTACAGGCGGAACTGATTTTATTGCTATTTATTTCTCAGAGAAAAAAGGCATTGATTCCTTCAATATTGTACTGGGAATGAACGCCATCATACTGATTGCAGCCGGTATCCTCTTTGGTTGGGACAAGGCTCTGTATTCCATTATATTTCAGTATACTTCTACACAGGTATTGCACGTTCTGTATAAACAGTATCAGCAGAATACACTTTTTATCGTAACAAACCGAGCTGAAGAAGTCATTGAAGCCATTGCCCAGCTGTGTAATCATGGTGCAACGATCATGGACGGAGAAGGCTCCTATGAACATCATGAACGCAAGGTGGTCTATTCCGTAGTATCCAGCGCTGAATGCAAGCATGTGCTCAGTGCAATCAAAGAAGTTGACCCCAAAGCTTTTGTCAATGTTATTAAGACTGAGCAGATATCAGGTCACTTCTACCAAAGACCACACGAATAATCCTTATCAGGACAATAAAAGAGGACGTAACCGCATAGTTTGCGTCCTCTTCTTCATTTCGCATAATTCCTACATGATCTTAGGGAACAGTTCCTTTACTGTAGGATAGATCTGTGTGAATTTATGATATCTTTCTTCATATCTGGCTGCAATCTCTGCATCCGGTTCTACAGTATCTACAATCTTTACCAGCCTGGAAGCTGCTTCTTCTACAGAAGCATATTCACCACAGGCTACTGCTGCAAGCATTGCTCCGCCGTATCCCGGTCCTTCTTCACTTTCAATGATATCCAGCTTGATATTTAATACATTTGCAAAAATCTGCTTCCAAAGAGGACTCTTAGCACCGCCTCCACAGATCTTGGAACGTTTGATATCAATTCCAAGGCTCTTGGCTACTTCAAAGGAATCACGAATGGCATAGGCAACACCTTCCAGCACAGCCTGATACATATCAGCTCTTGTCGTATCCATTGTCATACCAATGAATGTACCTCTGGCATTGGCATCATTATGTGGTGAACGCTCTCCCATCAGATATGGCAGGAAATATACATGATTGTTACCCAGTTTATCTGCTGTAATCGCAGCCTGCTCCTTTGCAAATTCCTTGGTCTGTAAGATCTCTTCCATCCACCACTTATTACAGGAGGCAGCACTGAGCATACAGCCCATCAGATGATAGTGTCCGTCTGCATGGGCAAATGCATGGAGTGCGTTATTCTTATCCACGCCAAAATTCCTGCTGGAGATAAAGATGGTTCCACTGGTTCCGAGGGAAATGTTGCACATGGCATCACCGACTGTACCTGTACCTACTGCCGCTGCCGCATTATCACCTGCGCCTGCTGCAATCTTAACTGTCTCTGGAAGTCCCAGTTCTGCTGCTACATCAGGCTTTAAGGTTCCAACAGCTTCATAGCTTTCATAGATCTTTGCAAGCTGTTCCTCCTTTACGCCGCAGATTTCCATCATTTCTTTGGACCAGCACTTGTGTGCCACATCAAACAGAAGCATACCGGATGCATCCGATACATCTGTACAGAAGCTTCCTGATAATTTATATGCGATATAGTCCTTTGGCAGCATAATCTTGGCAATACGTGCGAAATTCTCAGGTTCCTTATTCTTTACCCATAATACCTTGGGGGCTGTAAAACCTGTAAAGGCAATATTGGCTGTATACTGGGAGAGTTTATCCTTACCAATCACATTATTAAGATAATCTGTCTCTTCCTGTGTCCTGCCATCATTCCAGAGAATTGCAGGTCTGATTACCTGATCGTCTTTATCCAGAATAACAAGACCATGCATCTGACCACCAAAGCTGATACCGGCTACCTTGGATGCATCATATCCTGCTACCAATTCCTTCAAACCACACTTAACAGCTTCCCACCAGTCCTCAGGCTTCTGTTCACTCCAGCCCGGATGTGGAAAATATAACGGATATTCTTTTGATACAATATTTGCAATTTTGCCATTTCCTTCCATAAGAAGCAGCTTTACCGCAGAAGTTCCCAAATCAACACCTATGTAATACATGTTCTTCCTCCTTTTATATAAGATAAGGGGCACCAAAGGCGCCCCCTGATATGTACTTATTGAATACGAGCTTATGCAAACGGATTCTCTGTCTTGTAGAGCATTCCCTTAGGCTGATTGAAGTTGATATCTTCTACAGGTACTCCTGCATACTTGAATACTTCATATAAAGCCTTGCCATAGTGACCGAATGCAACTGCGCCATGATGAGGGAAGTTCTTCTCGATCAGTACATGACGGTAGAATCTGCCCATCTCAGGAATTGCAAAGATACCAATGGAACCAAAGGAACGTGTTGCAACAGGAAGAACCTCGCCCTGTGCGATATAAGCACGAAGCTGGCAGTCTGCTGTACTCTGTAAACGGAAGAATGTGATATCTCCAGGTAAGATATCTCCTTCCAGAGTACCCTGTGTTACTTCCTCAGGAAGGCTTCTTGCCATAATAAGCTGATACTTCATCTCGCAGAAGGATAACTTCTTGGATGTGGTATTACCGCAATGGAATCCCATGAATGTATCATTCAGAGTATAGTTGAACTTGCCCTTGATATCTGCATCATAGATATCAGAAGGTACTGTATTGTTAATATCCAGCAGAGTTGTTGCATCTTCACTGACTACAGTTCCGATAAACTCACTTAATGCACCGTAGATATCTACTTCACAGGATACAGGAATTCCACGGCCTGTCAGACGGCTGTTTACGTAGCATGGAACGAAGCCAAACTGTGTCTGGAATGCCGGCCAGCACTTACCTGCAATGGCAACGTACTTTCTGTAGCCCTTATGTGTCTCTACCCAGTCAAGTAATGTAATCTCATACTGGGCAAGCTTTGCAAGGATTTCAGGCTTCTTATTGCCTGCGCCAAGCTCTGCTTCCATGTCTTTTACAACATCAGGGATTCTTGGATCGCCTGCATGCTTGTTGAATGCTTCAAATAAGTCAAGCTCTGAGTTCTCTTCAATCTCAACACCCAGATTGTAAAGCTGTTTGATTGGTGCATTACATGCCAGGAAGTTCAGTGGACGAGGTCCAAAGCTGATAATCTTTAAGTTATTCAGTCCTTCGATTGCCCGTGCAATAGGAAGGAACTCATGAATCATATCTGCACATTCTTCAGCAGTTCCTACAGGATACTCAGGAATGTATGCCTTGATGTTACGAAGCTTTAAGTTATAGCTTGCATTTAACATACCGCAGTATGCATCACCACGGCCGCTTGCCAGTGTCTGTGTATTTTCTTCGCTTGCTGCAACGAACATCTTAGGTCCGTCAAAATGCTTTGCAAGCAATGTTTCGGAGATTTCAGGGCCGAAGTTTCCAAGGTATACGCAAAGTGCGTTACATCCTGCTTTCTTAATATCTTCAAGAGCCTGAACCATGTGAATCTCGCTCTCTACGATACAGACCGGACATTCGTAGATATCTGCTGCATCATATTTCTTGGCATATGCTTCTACTAATGCCTTTCTTCTGTTTACGGATAAGGATTCCGGGAAACAGTCTCTACTTACTGCTACAATACCGACTTTCATTTTTGGGATGTTGATCATTTCTAATTCCTCCATTTTTATATATTACATTATTTATTTAGTTCTAGTCCAAAGAAATATTGACACCTTTAAGACCATTGAATGCACCGTCAATCTTTGCTTCTTCATGGGCAATCAGCCACTTGTTTACTGCAAAAAGCAATGGATCTTCTTCTGCGCCCTGTGGTTTCTTCTCCAGATCTGCATTGGTTCCCTTAGGAAGAATAACTATATTCTTAAAGGTCTTACCATCTACACTGCATGGAGCATAATGAAGTGTGGTAGCATACATCTCATATACTGTTCCTGCCGGGACAAAAAATGCCTGAATGTTATCTGTGTCATAATAATGCTCCATTGTAACATCCTGTAATTTACCAAGAAGCAGGATCAGATCTGTAATCGCAACGCCCAGCTCTGAGCAGCGATGATATTCACATGCATCCAGTTTATGATTGGTTCCATTACAATAACCTACCTGAATCGGCATTCCACCAAAGAAGCTCTCCTGCAGCACTTTAGCCTGATCTAACGCTTCAAGCCCTGCATCCGATGCAATATAGATTACATGATCCGGTGCCGGTGTCTTCTCCATCTCTTTCACCAGAACATCATGTAATCAGATCGGAAGACACACGTCTGAACTCCAGTCACACAGTGATC
>OMGW01001090.1_pt1 | contig 9646 bp, 7 predicted proteins | sample 1646131 | NCBI WGS metagenome assembly OMGW01 (sample SAMN05578588, study PRJEB25193) | human gut metagenome | biome: Human Microbiome; feature: human-associated habitat; material: feces | host: Homo sapiens | place: USA:Birmingham
ATCACAGATGCCAGAAATCAGTAGGCATACCTTCTACAGTAAGCAATTCTTCATAAGTTATCGGCTCTGCGATTCCAATATAGCTGATATTATCAATACCATAGATGTCATCACCTACATAATAGTTATTCGTTACTGTAGTGGTGTTGTCCTGCTCATCTTCATCATTCAGTGCAACCTGTCCGGCAATTGCCCCATACCGTGCCTTGGCATCTGTGATGTTTATCATAGAATAGCAGTCCTTGATATTCGTACCGTATCCGGCGATACCTCCTACGTTATTACCGCCGGTCAGGTTACACAATGCATAACTGTTCCTGATCAGTGAAAGTGACTGTCCACATATACCACCTACATAATCGCCTTCCGTACTCTCTACAGCACCATAGCCCTTACAATCTGTAATAACACCATATTTCATATATCCGGCAATACCGCCTGCACCATCTTTCTTGGATGTTACATAGCCCTGATTCGTGCTGCCATTAATGATACACATTGTAGTATAGCTGTCACCCAGAGAGAAATCTGTGCTTCCTGCTGCATTATCCTCAGGATCTTCTTCATCAATCGCCATTGATCCTGCTATACCACCTACATTAATATCGCCCTGTACAATACCCTTATTGGTGCTGTTATCTACACGACCGGTCGTTGCTGTCTCAATCTCTTCATCGGAGACATCAGAGTAGAAGCTCTTCTCATCATTGATATTATCCAGGTTGTCAATCTTATCTATAAACAGGTTAAAGACTACGTTCAACTGGTCATTCACTGCTTCCAGGTCATGATTTACCTTGTCTGAATAATTCGCTGCATGATCGCTGATTGCCTTGATACTGTCTGACATACCTCTCAGCTGTGTATGCAGCGTATCCATATTATCATCGAACTCATCACCCAGCTTGGAGAAGTTCAAATCAGACTGACCATTCAGATAATTTACAATTCCTCTAGCTCCGGATGCTGCACTCTTTAAGCTGTCAATGATGCTTTGTGCGTGCTTGGAAGCCGTATCCAGATCATCATGAGCTGCACTGGCTGCATCTTTGATATATGGAGCTTCAATACTTGCGATCAATGCAAGATCACTTAAAATCTCTGATGCTGCTGTTCCTGCCTCTGATGTATAATCCATCAGATTGGATACCTCGTTCATCAGGTCTTTCTTCTCAGCAGAGTTCAGGCTGTTCCAGTCCTTTACAGTGCCATCATCATCTGTAATAATCTGCCGGATCTTATCTACTGACATGCTGATATCATTAGATTTACCATTCAAAGTTCCTGCATTGGCATTGATTCTGTCCAGAGCATCCTGTGTTGCATCATTCTGATTCTGCTTCTGGAATGTAATCTGTGCAGATGCAGGTTCTGCATCACTCTTTAAATAGAATTCATAAGTCCATGTACCGGCTGATGCCTTACCCATGGAAATGGTATTTCCATTTTTGTCCTTCACAATAGGGGTTGAAGATACTGTATAACCGGAGTCGGGTGTTACTTTCAGTGTTACCTTCGTATCATTACCACCTGTGTATGCTGCGTCTCCGCCTGCATTGGAAGTCACCATCAGCTGTATCGGTTCATATTCTGCCGTAACTTCCACATCCTCTGCCGGCATGGTAAATGTATATCTCTTGGACTCTGTCTGATAAGATACCGCTGTGCCGGATACCGTCTTAACAGAAAGTGATTTCAGTCTGTAACCATTTCCTGTGGCACTGACCAGATATATCTCATCTCCCGGTTCTGCACTGGATGAGCTGGCTGTGATCACGCCACCAGTTCCTGATGTACAGGTAATGTCCTTTGTATTAGCAGACTTCGTGAAGCTGCCGTATACACGTAAAGCTACACTTAAACTCTTTGTTAAAAGATATCGGTAACTGTCTCCTTCCTGTGTCATATCAGCTTTTGAAACAGACGAAATCTGGCTGTATCCACCTGAGATTACTTTACTGACTATTAAACAGTCACTATCAGGAACTTCATATCCTGAATTCGGTGTCATAACAACATTATACTGTTCTCCACTGGCTGCACTTCTGGTCACAGTCACTGTACCGCCTACTGTAGATTCTGCATACACAAGAGAAGTATCCGTAGTATCACCGGAATATTCAAATGTCACTTCTACTGATACATCTGCATCAGGCATAGTAAATGTATATTCACCGGCATTGGCAGAGGATGCTGTAGCTGTTGATCCATTATAAGTAACTGCTTTTACCTTATAATTATAAGCTGCTACCGTATGCACTGTAACGGTATCTCCTGCTGCCGCCTGCTGGCTTTCTACGGTCACTGTACCGCCAGTTCCTGACACAGGTGTCACTTTATGGGTGTTGGACTTTTTATTGAATTGTCCTTCGACAATGACCGGCTTATTCCCGGATATGTAAGCAGAACGGCTCACCGTTGCTTTATTATTACTGTCCAGTGCAACAGAAGTACCACCTATACTTACACTGTTTCCAACCAATTCATAGCCATTATATGCTTCTGCCTGAATCTCTACCTGTCCGTTGTCCTTCTCCGTTACAGTAATGTTACCACCTGCATTGGACTTCGCCAGAAATGCTCCTGTATAAGTGTAAACAGCAGATACAAGCACATTTTCTTCCGGCATTGTAAAAGTATAGGTATCAGAAGCTGTCTGATTCGTAGTGATGCTCTTGCCATTTGCATCTGTTACAGACAGCCCATTTAATTCATATCCGTTATCCGGCTTTACCGTAAGTGTAACCAGTGTTCCCTCATTCGGATTCACATTATCTGAGCTTACGCTTCCACCTACGCTGGAGGTTACTGACAATCTGCGATAATCTGTCTCATTATAAGTTGAAGAAGACATTTTATCCGATATATTCAAATCTTCATTGAGCTTCTTGAGTGCATTATTCAGATCAGTCAGTGAATTGCCTGCTGCATCTGTATTATCCATAATGCCAGGCAGCATATCCAGAACACTTTCCATACGGTCTGTCAGACTGTTGACCTGATCAATATTATTGTCTGCAAAGCTGGACAGTCTGTTGGATAATGTATCGCTCTGGTCAATCACTGCATCTGAATAATTCTTCAATACATCTACATCATTCTGAATTACATTGGTTCCTTCTTCCATGTCATCCAGTGTCTGCTGTACCAGATCATGCAGCTTGTTCACAGCATCACGGATGGATTCTGCTGCATCAACCTGAATATATGGCTCCATCTGTCCAACGATACCGCCTATGTCTTTTCTTCCATATACAGTACCATGGTTGGTACATAACGCTACAACACCAGACTGTCTGCCTACGATACCACCTATATTGTAACCCGTATGTTCATAACCAACCTTACCTACATTGGTGCATCTCATGACCACACCCTTGGAAAAGCCAACAATACCACCAGTATCCACACCGCTGGCGACCTTCACATCAGTCTCATTCTCACGGATATTCTGAAGGATATCGACACTGATCTCGTCATCCTCTTCTACCCACTGGGAATTATTATTGATATTCGCATAGTTGGAACAGTTATCTACCGTACCAAAGTTCTTTCCTACGATACCACCTGTATAATAATAGCCGGTTACTGTTCCTTTGGCTGTACAGCGCTGAACTGTACCCGTTCCTTCATTAATGCCTACGATTCCAGCTGTCTCATACTTGCCTTCTACCAGCCCCTGAAAAGTACAGTCACGGATCGTACCCCTGTTAATGCCACATATGGCACCGATGCATTGTTTCTCATCTTCTGAGGTCACATTACCGGACAGATACAGATTCTCAACAATACCGCCCTCTTCTACATAACGGAAGAAGCCTGTTACATAACCATTGCCATTATATCGGTAGTTGGTTATCTTATGTCCATTACCTTTGAATACACCTCTGAATACCGGTATATTTAAAAAATCTGAACCTGCAAGATCAATATCCTGTGTAAGCTCAATAATCTTATTTCTCGACCATTCATCTATATGGCAGTTCTCTGCCAGTTCTTCCAGATCTTTAGCAGATGATACCTGTATTGTTTCCATCTGCGTATCTGCATCATCCTGCGTCTGTTCTTCCTGCGTGGTCTTAGCCATGACAGGATATACAGGTATCAGAGTACCCGCCATCACAAGTGCCAGGGAATAGGCACATATCCTTGTGAAAAACAATTTACTGATTATCTTCTTTTTCATCAATCAGTGCCTCCTCTCCTTCTTCTATATGGGCAGCATCCGCCAGTTCCTGACCATCTAACTGCTCAATCTTGCCAATCTTGACAAGTGCATTTACATCACCTCTGATAACACCATGGATTTCACAGGAAACAATACCATTGATCTGACCCTGTACGTAACCATCCACTCTGACAAGTCCTGAGGTTTTCTCCATTTTAACCGGAACAGATACCTTAAAGGATGTGTGGTCAATGACTTTTTCACCTAATAACAGGATCTGCGGCAGAACGAACATAACAAGCAAAATAGAAATAATCGTTCCTCGTCCAAGACACTGTCCGATACCGCAGATAGCACCATCTGATGACATTTGACCGATCAATACACCGGCAAGTACCATCATGGAACCTGATGTGATGATAGTCGGGAAAGCAAAGTTCATGGTTTCTATGATTGCATCCTTTTTGGACATCTTATCCTTTAATTCCATATATCTTCCTGAGATAACGATTGCATAGTCGATATTGGCACCCATCTGAATAGAACTTACAATCAAGTAGCTCATGAAGAACAGGTTGTTATGCTGTAATGCCGGGAATGCGAAGTTAATCCAGATAGCACCCTGAATAACCAGGATCAGAAGTACAGGCATACCTGCTGACTGGAAGGTAAACAGCAATACGACCAATACCGCCAGAATAGATACTACATTAACGACCTTATTATCAATCTGGAATGTCTTATATAAGTCATACTGGCTGGTTGATTCACCGGGAATCAGAATCGTTCCATCATAATATTTCTGAGCCATGGTATGCATTTCATTCAGGAATGCAAATGTCTCATCACCCTCTTCAGGCAGTGTCAGATACACAAGGATACGGCTGTAATCCGCACCCTGCAGCTGATCCAGCGCAATCTGCATCTTCTCATGGGCATCCTCTAATGTATCATGCATATCATCATCCAATGTCACGTAACCTTCATCTACTTCATCATACAGGAACATGAACATATCAATCAGAGGCACACTATAAGAGGAGATACCATTCACGATCTTGGCATAATTCTCATCATTTACCGCATATGCCATATAAAGCAGCTCTGAAACCTCGTAATCCAGTTCCAGAAGCTCCGAGAAATCTCTTGCTGTCAACTTATCTGTCAGCATATAACCATCCATTGCTTCCGTATTGGCAAGTCCCTGACAGTAATCAACCTCTGATCTTGCTTCCAGATCATTGATCAGCTTACGCTCTTTCTCATAATCTCCTGCCGGGATGACCAATGCTACCATATTGGTATCACCGAAACTCTCAGCAATCAGTTCATCCGCAAGCTGCTGGTCATTCTGTACAGGTGTCTCAATCTGTGAATAACCATATACGAAAGGACACTTGGACTGGAATATGTATGCTACAATGATCAATGCCACAAATAAAGGAGGCACGATCACTCTTGTATGATAAGCAAATTTACCAACAAATGGAATCTTTGGCACGAAGTTCTTATGTTTCGTCTTATCCATTGCTTTACCAAATAACATCAGAAGTCCCGGCATCAGCAGGAATACTGCAATCAAGCTCAAAATGACTGCCTTGATCAAACAGATTGCCATATCACGTCCAATACCATACTGCATGAACATCATGGCAATCAGACCACCAATCGTTGTCAAAGAACTGGAGCAGATCTCAGGAATCGCCTTACTCAGTGCGACAATATCAGCTTCCCTGATAGGCAATGTCTCATGCTCCTCTTTATATCTGTTACAGAAGATAACAGCATAGTCAATAGACAATGCCAGCTGCAATACAACAGTTACCGAATTAGATACGAATGAGATTGTACCAAGCAGGAAGTTCGTGCCCATTGACAAAGCTGCGGCTGCAACGAAAGTCAACAGTAATACAGGAACTTCAGCGTAAGTCTGTGATGTGAAGATCAGCACTGTTACTACGATGATTGCAACCAGTACACTGATTGTATTCATCTCAGATTCAATCTGCTCTGCCGATGCATCACCCATGGATGTAGATACATAGATATCATATCCATCCAGACTCTCTTCTATCTCTTCCAGACCCTGAAGCGCCCTGTCATCTGTTTCTTCATATTTAAATGTAATAGAATACAGCGCCGAGAAATTATTGAAATAATTCTCCGTACTGTCAAAATCCAGCATAATGACATCATCTCTTGCCTCGATATCATCTGCAATATCCTGTGCTTCATCATATGTGATGTTCGCTACCATTACCTTGGCAGAGCCGTAGGTAATAAACTGCTCTTCCATTAAGTCCAGACCCTGACTGGTCTCTGTCGTATCTGGCAAATATGCTGACAAAGAGTTCTCTACCTTGACCCAGCCCATTGCAACAACCGAGAATATGATTAATATTCCGAACAATAAGAAGAACAGGTTTCTTCTGTCTACGATAAAGGTTGCTACCTTTATCATAAAATTACTGTCCTGCTCCAGGCTTTCCTTTTCTTTTTTAGACACGTACATCTCTCCCTTTTTACAAAATTTGTAAATCTAACCCATATTAGTGTAGCACATTTTTATTGAAAAAAACTGAAAATTATATAAATTTTATCTAAAACCGTCAATTTAAAAAAGAAGTGCCATATTACGCTTTAGCACTTCTTATTCAGCGAATTGATTTTAGCAGTCACTTCTTTGGCTGCCCTTATATGTGTCAGCTTACTTGGATGCCAGTCTGCGCCGTAGCCTGCTTCATCGGTATGAGGTTCAATATGCAGTGCAGTAATGCGCTCATCCCCTGTCTTTTGGCGATATAATTCTACTGCCTTTTGCACATACGGATATAATCTGTCTGTCATGATACCATAGACGCAAAGTATATATGCCCCCGGATTGTGACTGCGCACCTGCTGTATGAACTGTGCATAGCAGGCCGCATACTCCTCCTGCCTCTGTGCAATGTCTTTACAGTAGCTGTCATCATTGGTACCCAGATTAATCACCACAAAGTCTGGACAAAATCTGTCAAAATCCCATTTCTGCAGTGTAACAGCCACTCCATCCACCTTGCCTCTTGAATACCCGGTATCCTCGTATTTATCAGGCACAAGCTCTGTCAGCCGCTTCTCATCTGTCTCCGTGTACCCTGAAATAATTCCATAACCACTATAAGATACCATGCTGTAATCTGCATCAAGGCTCTGTGCCGTCAGATATGCATAGGAAGCTGTCTCATCCTCCGTTGCCGTAGAGAAATGATGCTCCGGATCATTATCATCCACGCCATATCCGCAGGTAATGGAATCTCCAATAAACTCAAGCTTTAACGGCTTGTCCGGTGTCGGACTGATAACATCTGTATCAGCCATTACAAATTCCTGTATTCCAACAATGGAATGCGGAGCTTCTGACAGTTTCACAATACGAACCGTAATCTCCTGTGGCTTGTCACTTCTCCAGACACAGTACGTTTTCTGCGGAACTTCAAGCCGCTCATCTATGATACGTTCATTATTCACATAGACAGCGATTCTTGCATAATCGACATCCTGCTGAGTCTTAATCTTCTCGTATTGCTGCGTTTCCAGCTTCGTCAGGTCATCCCCTGCCAATACCACATCCAGAGAAGCTCCTCTGTACGTGAACTCTGCTCCGCTTCCTGATAAAGCACACCATATCGTGCCACTATCATCCGCAATCGTACGACCAATATATTTGATTCTTGCATCTGCTGCTCTCATTTACTGCTTACCTTCCCTTTCCAGCCAACTGTGAAACATTATTCTCCCGTTAAATGAACTGTTATCATGTCATGGTGTACTGCCGGAAGAAACCGTTCAAATACATCCTTCGTCCGCATCTTCAGGCTGGATGTATTAATGCATGGATGACATCCGAGATATTCTCCCTGCAATACATCCTCATCTACCAGCAGCTGCACTGCATTCTCTTTATCATTCATAAGTCCCATAATACTTACTGAACCCGGTGTAATATCCAGAAGTCTCTCCATATCCTCCGGTGATGCAAAAGACAGTCTTGCACTGTTAATCTGGCTGGACAGCTCCTTCGTCTTGAATGGTTTATCCCCTGGCATCATAAGCAGATAGAAGTTTGTCTTTTGCCGGTTGCACAGGAAAAGATTCTTGCATATCGTAACCTGTAAGATTGCATCAATCTCATTACATGCTTCCATAGTATCTGTCTGTTCATGGTCTGTTCTTACATATTCTATACCCAGTGAATCCAGCAGATCATATACTCTGATCTCTTTGTCCAATCTGCCCTGTATATTCTCCGGTCTACCCTTATATAATTCCATTATTTTGTCTCCTTATTCAGACCAAGCGTCTCGTTCATGCTTCCCATCCGATAGCCCAGAAGATCCAGTGTCACATAGGTAAATCCATATTCTTTGAACTTCTCAGCTATAAACTTACGGTTCTCTTCTTCCATCAGCTTAGAAAATTCAGATGGTTCAATCTCAATTCTTGCCATCATGCCGTGGATTCTGACTCTGACCTGATGAAATCCCATGTCCAGCAGGAGCTGTTCTGCCTTATCTACCATGCCAAGCTTCTCTTCTGTAATAGTCTCTCCATATACGAAACGGGAAGAAAGACAGGCAAAGGACTGCTTCTCCCAGGTCGGCAGATCCAGATATCTGGAAACAGCACGGATATCTGCCTTGGTAAACTGACATGCACGCAGCGGACTCTTAATCTCAAGCTCTGCTACAGCCTGTAAGCCTGGACGATAATCTCCATTATCATCCAGATTAGAACCTTCTACGATATTCTCAATATGATTTTCCTCTGCAATGGCACGGATTTTCTCAAATAATTCCTTCTTACACAGATAACAACGATTCTTTGGATTCTGTGCAAATCCATCTATATTTAATTCTTCTGATTCACAGATGAAATGAGCAATGCCTTCCTTTTTACAGAAATCAATTGCTTCATTTAATTCTCTCTTTGGAAAAGAACATGACTGTGCAGTTACTGCAATTGCTTTATCTCCCAACGTATCATGGGCTACTTTTAATAGGAAAGTAGAATCTACTCCACTGGAAAAGGCAACTGCTACAGAATGCAATCCCCTCAGATATTCACGTAATTTCTCCAGCTTCTCCATCTGTTCCCTTGTTATTTCACTCATATCCTTTAACACACCTTTCGTACTTGTTATCGTTACTATTTTCTACTTTTTCATGCTTCTTGTCAATTCCATTCTTGATGTTGTTTTTCACAGAACTTACACAAATAGCACAAATTTCCATCACATTTTCCAACTATACTAAGCCCATAAAATCAAACAACACATATGTGAACCAAACATAATAAGGAGACATCAATATGAAAAGAATGAATCAATTTGTTTATGCCCTGCTGATTGGCTGTGTACTGCTGACAGGCTGTGGCAGTAACACCAATACAACAGAAACAAAAGAAGAAGTGATTTCAGATTGATGTCTCCTTATTATGTTT
>OMGW01001091.1_pt1 | contig 9640 bp, 9 predicted proteins | sample 1646131 | NCBI WGS metagenome assembly OMGW01 (sample SAMN05578588, study PRJEB25193) | human gut metagenome | biome: Human Microbiome; feature: human-associated habitat; material: feces | host: Homo sapiens | place: USA:Birmingham
ATAAAAATCTTATTCCCTATTCATTCCTGATCGCCGCAAGCGGGCTCAGCTTCATTGCCCGTTTCGCCGGGAAATATCCGGCCAGCACTCCGACCAGCACTGCAAATACCATGGACATCAGCACAAGCCACCACGGAATATAAGATATCGTGCTGTCTGTTCCCATCGACATAGCACCGCTGCTTCCAACAATTACATTAATGGCTGCTGACATTACGAAGCTTAGAATATTTCCGGCAATTCCTCCGAGAAGACCTATAAACGCTGCTTCCAGCAGGAACATTTCCCGGATATTCCTAAGACTGCATCCAAGTACCTTCATCACACCGATTTCCTTTGTCCGTTCATAAATGGACATCATCATCGTATTTGCAATTCCGATTGCAGCTACCAGTAATGACACCGCACCAATACCTCCGAGCACCGCCTGTACAATCGCGAACTGACTCTTCATACTATCTAGATATTCCGCATTGGTCTCAACATTATATCCCATATTACGGATTACATCAGCGACCTCATTCACGTGATCTATATCGTCTGCTTTCACTTTTAATGACGTATAATAGAAGCCTTTTAATGCCTTTCCAGCTTTGGTCTTCGGCTGTCCCGGAATGACTTTGCCTGCATATTCTTTCCGCAATAACTGCTTTAAAGTCTCCAGGTCACAAAATACACTGTCATAATTATTGGAATAGTCATCCAGGCCGCCATTTATCACACCGCTTGCCCTTACTACATATTTTTGGACAGGTTTTGTCTGTCCGGTTCCGGAATCTGACTGGCTCCCTGCACCTGCTGTTCCGTCTGTACTTTCTCCAAAGGCTGTGCTGCTGTCACTATTGTAATTCTCTGTATCCGTGATCATGAAAAGAGAATCTTTCATCAGATTGATATTCGGGACTTTCCCGGTATCATAATATCCGTTGCCGCTTCCTGTTTCATAAAAATCAGTGATCACGCCATTTCCGAATATCAGCTCCAGATGTCCTGTTCCGGTCTTTGGAAGCGTTCCATCTCCAAGATCCATATTTAGGGATTTCAGGCCTTCCGGTGTCATTCCTTGCAACTGGACATACGCCATATAGGAGCCTTTCAGCAGGATCACCGAAGTCTCATAGATTGGTGCAGCTAATTTCACATGATCCATTTTACTGATCTTTTCAACCAACTGGTCATCTATCCTTTTTTCTGTCTCCTGTCCTGATCCCATACTTTCTGTCGTCATACCGTCACTGTTGTCCGATCCGGTCACAGTGATACTGGTCAGACCTCCCGACTGTTCCACTTCCTTATAAAGGGACTGCTGCATACCAAGTCCGAGTGAGATCATCACTACAATCGAAGCTGTACCGATCAACACACCAAGGACCGTCAGAAATGTACGGAGTTTCCTTCTCCGCAGACTATTGATGCTCATCCTCAGAAGATCGTTCCAGTTCATCCAATAACTCCTCCTCTTCAATCTCTGCCAGCTGTTTCTTTTTGCGCTTCTTAAGTATTACGACTGCTGCCACCACTACAATGACCACTGCTGCGATTACAACCAGAATTACAGGAAAACTTTTCTGTGTCTCCTCCGGCATATCGGAAGCTGCCGCCTCATCATCATCCACTTTTTCTGTCACTTCCAGATTCAGATCCTTCGTGGTTGTTGAAATGTTTCCCGATTCATCTTCATAACTAAGTGTCATCGTTACCTTCGCCGGACCATCCGATATTTTCTTTCCTTCCAGCATGGCATCAATCGAACCGGTTGCACCGGATTCTATATTTCCGATAAATACTTCCGACTTTTTGATATTCTTTCCTTCAAATGTAGCTTTTACATTATAGAGTTTGATCCGTCCCAGATTATAAAGACTACACATCACATTTGCTTCTTCACCGACAGCAACGCTCTGCGGACTGATCTCAAAATCGCTGATTTCAAATCTTGCATCCTGCTTCACCGGAATAGAGATACTTGACGATCCTTCTACCTGCGTAGCATTCGGATCTTCATATTTCATGGAAAGTTCCATGCTGTATGGCTTCTGAAGAAGATCTGATTTTGCATTCAGTTCGATACTGATATCGGCTGTTCCATTCGGGGCAATGCTGTCCAGATAGATGGAGCTTGCACCGGATGATGGAAGGAATGCCGGTGATGTCGTCTGTTCATCGCTGCCTTCTGTCGGTGCTGAAAGATCGAACAGCATATTGCTGACTTTCATCCTGGATGTATTTTTCAGATGGATCGTTAACTTGAAATTACTGCCCGCACGGACTTCTGCCGGATCGGTTGTAAATCCGGTTACGATCACACGCGGAACAGAACCATTTCCCGAAGCTGCACCTCCATCCGTACTTCCACCGGCTCCTCCGCTGTAAGCTGCTTCTCCGTTACTGTAACCGCCGGCATCCGGTATCTGGTAAGATGTGTCAGAACCACTGCCTGCTCCATTGCCTTTTCCTGTATCCTTGCCGTCATCTGTATCTTTGTTGTCTTTATTATCCTGTGTGTCTTTCTGTACCGGCTTTGCTGTGGTATTCACATAGAACTGCTTTTCTGCTTCTTCCTGTCCGTCTGCCGTAACCTTGAACTTTAAAGTATAGCGTGAAGTCTGAACATCTTCTCTCTGAGTAAAATCAAACGCCACATCTTTTGATTTTCCGTTTTCCAGGGTTCCAATGTTCTGCTGGTAACTCTGCATCTCTGTTTTGAATGGCCATACATCATTGTCATCTCCAAGATCCGGTGTTACCGTTACATTATTTATCGGTTTTCCCGAATGATTCGTTACGGTAAATGTCCATGTCTTCTTTTCTCCCGCTTTATACGTCGGCACCTTATTGCCTTGGGACTCGATCGTAATTCCTGTTGCAGCCTGTACCATCTGCGGATGCAGCATAGTTGTCATCATGATCACTGCCAGAAAGGTAACAATGATTCTTTTCAAGCAATTATTTCCTGTCTCTTTCTGTATTCGTTTCTGCATGTCTTCCTCCCTCTTCTTTTCCTTTTTTCCATCGGTTATCTTCTATCTTAATGATCCTGCCGTCCCGGATATGAAATACCCTGTCCGCATAAGTTGCCAGATGATCATCATGTGTGACCATGACCAGTGTCTTCTTCTGCTCTCTGACCACCCGCTGCATCAGTTCCATGACTTCTTCCGATGTATGGGAATCCAGATTTCCTGTCGGCTCATCGGCAAATATAATATCCGGATCTACTACCAGTGCCCTGGCAACTCCCACTCTCTGCTGCTGTCCGCCCGACATCTGGTTCGGCAGATGCTTCTTATGCTTTCCAAGTTTTACTAGATCTAACATCTCATTGGCTTTTCGTACTCTTACATCTCTTGGAACGCCGCGGAAGCTAAGCGGCAATGCTACATTTTCCACCGCATTCAACGTTCCCATCAGATGAAATGACTGAAAGATGAATCCCACATGATCCCGCCGGAATGTCACCAATTGTTCTTCATTTAACTTTTCAATATGCTTTCCCGCAATGATGACCTCTCCCTTTGTCGGTTTTTCCAACCCCGCCAGCATATTCAGAAGTGTTGATTTACCGGAACCGGAGGTCCCGACAATTGCGCAAAACTCTCCTTCATATATCTCAAAATCCACACCATCCAGTGCGCGTACAAACTCGTCACCAACACGATACAGCTTGTATAGATTCCTGACTTCAATTACCTTCCTCATACTCCTCCTCTCTGTCGTTTTTCAGACTTTTCAGAATATGGATTCATTTTACTATAAAAATATAAAGACTTCCTCTTATAAATTATGAAGATTTTCTTAATACCTCCGACCGTTCAGATAATATTTCTCATTTATGCCGTTTAAATTCCTGCGCCATATCAAACGTATTATATTTTATACAATTTTCGCTAAGATTTTCCGTGCATATTATTTCAGAAGTGGTATAATTGGTAGGACAATTTCACCAAAGTAAAGTGGATATCTTATGATTCACAAGATATAGGGAGGAACACATGAAGTTTGTAAGACAATTTATGATCATCCTGGCGATCTCATTCGTCGGAGAACTGTTGCACGCATTACTGCCGCTCCCGGTTCCGGCCAGCATCTACGGCCTCGTTCTTATGCTGATCGGTTTACAGACCGGTATACTTCCACTCAGTGCAGTAAATGAAGCCGGAGGATTTCTAATTGAAATCATGCCAATGCTTTTTATCCCTGCCGGAGTCGGACTTATGGTTTCCTGGGGTGCTTTAAAGCCAGTCATCATTCCGATCAGTATTATTATCGTCGTTACAACCATCCTTGTTATGGCCGTAAGCGGACGTATTGCACAGTTTATCTTAAAGAAAGAGGACAAAAAACATGAGTAAATTATTACAGGATTCAGCATTTTTCTGTCTGGCAATCAGCCTGATCGGATATGAGATCGGTATCATTCTCCGACAAAAGACAAAGCTTGCGCTCTGCAATCCACTGCTGATCTCAATTGTATTTGTGATTATTATTTTGAAAGTTACCAATATTAAATATGAAGTATATGAAGATGGTTCTTCGTTACTCAGCTATCTGCTGACACCTTCTACCGTCTGCCTTGCAATTCCGCTGCATCAGCAGATGGGACTGTTGAAAAAGAATATGAAAGCTATCCTTGCCGGTATTCTCTCCGGTGTATTCACCAGTCTGGCCGGTGTATGGGTCTTCTCAATGTTATTCCATCTGGATAAGAAGATCTATGCAACCCTGCTTCCGAAGTCTATCACGACAGCGATCGGAATGGGAATCTCTGAGGAGCTTGGTGGAATCGTTACGATCACCGTTGCAGCTATCATCATTACCGGAATCATCGGAAATATGTTCGGTGATGTGATCTGCCGGCTGTGCGGGATCAGGCATCCGATCGCCACAGGTCTCGCCATCGGAACGGCTTCCCATGCCATGGGAACGGCCAAAGCTATGGAGATAGGAGAGATCGAAGGTGCTATGAGCAGCCTTTCTATCGCTGTTGCCGGACTTATGACGGTTATCGGTGCAACGATCTTCTATCAGTTATATTAATGTATTATGAATCAGATAAATGGAGGTTAACAATTATGGAAAAAACAATTATCTGTATCGGACGTGAATATGGAAGCGGCGGACATGCCATCGGAAAGATTCTTGCAAAACGTACCGGGTATGAATTCTATGATAAAGAACGTTTCATTGCAATTGCAAAAGAACGTGGATTTGAGGGGGAAGTTGAAGAATATCTGGAAGAACAGCCGATGAACAGTCTGCTGTATTCCATCGCTATGAACTACTCCAGACCTAAGAAGAAGCCATTTCCTTTTGAACTCGTAGAAGAACTGGCCGCCGAGAAGCCGTGCATCATCATTGGCCGCTGCGCCGGATACCTTACACGTGAACAGGACAATGCCTTCAGTGTATTCATCCATGCAGATATGGACAAGCGGATTGCTGCAGTCATGGCCCGTGACCACATCAATTCCCGCTTAAAAGCCAAACGTAAGATTGAAGAAATTGATGAAAAACGCAGTACTTTCCGCAAGGAATTCACCGGTGAAGAATGGGGACAGTCCAAATACTACAACCTGTCCATTGACACCACTCATCTGAGTTATCAGCAGGCTGCAGATCTGATTCTTTATTACAAAAAACTTGCAGAAGAGGCTCAGAAATAAAAGAATCTGCCTTTAGAAATCTGCCTTTATGAATCATTCTTTTTGTGATAAGATGAGAATACCGACTGAACAACAAGGGAGGATTTCTTATGATCAAGGTTATCGGTCTCAATACAAAAGTATTAAAAAAAGAACCTTTCTCCGGTTCTCATCATGGCATGCGCTTCTTCATGCGTGCAGAAAATGACATTCTGCACGTATGGGTGTATCCGGAACCATGGTGCTTCGAACAGACTTCTGATGATGTAAAGACTTTGAAAGATTTTCCATTCACCGGAGAAGGACTGGATGAATCACTGGAATGGATCTCTCAGGAATTTGAAGAGCGCAAAGATTACTGGATGCAGATGGAGAAAGATAAGATGAAAATGATACTATAAATCACTGACCGCTGCAAATATATATTTCAGATATTTTCGTTCTTCGTTTGGGTCGATCACATTGACAATACTGAGAATGTAAATATCTGAACTCCATTTTTTCTTCTCTTTCTGCAGTAATTCCATCATCTTTCTGTAAGTTCTGCTGATATCTCCGTCACTTTCCCGCGATACAGCCACAAGATATTCCCCCGGCTTCATCTCTGTATATACTTTCTGCTTTTTATCCGCAAAACTAAACACATTTTTATACGAATATATTCCCTTCATAAATGCTTCTTTCCCAATTGCGGATCCCATTGGAAATGCCTGGACATCCGGAATCTCACAACATTTCAGATGTCTGCGTATATCTTCTGCTATCTCCCCGGACGAAGTCGCCGGTGACGACCGGACTTCTGTCAACATCAGATATAAAGAATGTTCCACTTTTCTGATCACCGGTTTCCCTACATCTGCGATCCGGATCTGATCCAAAATCTTCCTCGTTCCGGCAATCGTGTGGATCTTCCGGTCCAGTTCTCTTCTCATCATGAGCAGTCTGTCATACTGCTGATCCACAAAAGCGTCAAATCTTACCTCTTCCCCGCCCAACAGGTATTCTTTAATATCTCCCACCGAACAGTCCAGTTCACGGAATGTTCGGATAAAATAATAGGAGCTGATCTGTGCATAACTATAATAATGATATCCGTTGACCGGATTCTTCTTCGGCACCAAAATTCCCTGGCGCTCATAATAGCGGAGTGTATCTCTGGTGGTCTGGCACATCTTTGCAAATTCACCTGCAGTGATGCAGTATTCGTCTTTTTTCTGCATATCTTTCACTCTCTTTCTTGACATGGGTGTTACCCCCAGTTTTATTCTAGCACAGGATTTTGCAGTATGACACTGTATTTTTCCAATTCTTTTGAACACACAATTTTTTATATTATATGGAGGTTTCTCATGAATACTTTTAAGAAAATATACTGTCGCATTTTTCAGACTTGTTTTAGAATTGCTCTTCCGTTTCTTCCTTACCGGGAACCGGAATTAATCGATGGATTCAAAAATGTCCCTGCCGTACTGAAAAAGCATCACATTTCCCACATCCTGCTCGTCACAGATCCGGGTGTCTACAAGCTTGGACTTACAAAACCTTTGGAAAAACAGCTTTCAAAATCTCAGATTTCATGTACAATATATAAAGATACAGTTGCAAATCCAACTTCTGCCAACGTAGAAGATGCGAAGGATCTTTATCTTGACCATGAATGTCAGGCACTTCTTGCATTCGGCGGCGGTTCTTCCATGGACTGTGCAAAAGCAGTTGGTGCAAGACTTGCCCGCCCGCATAAGTCTCTTTCTAAGATGGAAGGCATCTTAAAAATCTGGCACAGACTTCCGCTCCTGATCGCAGTTCCGACAACTGCCGGAACCGGAAGTGAGACCACTCTTGCAGCTGTGATCACCGATGCAGATACGCATCACAAATATGCAATCAACGATTTTAATCTGATTCCAGACTATGCGGTACTGGAGCCATCCGTCACTTACGGACTTCCGCCGCAGCTTACGGCAACTACCGGTATGGATGCACTGACCCATGCCATTGAAGCTTATATCGGACGCTCTACTACCAGACAGACACGCAGCGCAGCTGTCGAAGCCATCCAACTGATCTTCGACAATCTGCAAAATGCTTATAATAATGGAAATGACAAAACTGCAAGACATCATATGCTCCGTGCCTCTTATCTTGCCGGAACTGCCTTTACCAAAAGTTATGTCGGATATGTGCACGCTGTAGCCCACAGTCTCGGTGGATGTTACGGAATTCCTCATGGACTTGCCAATTCTGTACTCCTTCCGATCACACTGGAAGCGTATGGAACTGCCACACACAAAAAGCTAGCCAGACTTGCGCGTCTTACCGGCATCTCTGATTCGGACCTTGACGCAGTTGCTGCCGGAGAATTCATCCGGCATATCCGAAACATGAATCTTTCCATGAATATCCCTGAGACACTGGATGGTATCCGCAATGAGGATATTCCGAAACTGGCCCGTTATGCAGATAAAGAAGCGAACCCTCTCTATCCGGTACCTGTTTTATGGGGACCTTCAAAACTGGAACAGATGTATCATCTTGTACAGGAGGTAAATGAAAATGACAGAAACAGAAATTCAGAACATCCTGGAAAAGCAGCATAAATTTTTCCAGACAGGCCAGACTCTGCCTGTAGCTTATCGAATAGAGCAACTTCAGAAATTAAAAGATTCTATCATCCGCCACGAACCGGATCTGAATCTTGCCTTAAAAGCCGACCTTGGAAAAAGTGAGACGGAAAGCTATATGTGTGAGATAGGACTCACACTTTCAGAACTTAGCTGGATGCTGAAGCACATAAAAAAACTGACAAAAGAAACGGTCGTTCCGACACCGCTGGCACAGTTTGCAGCCAAAAGCTTCCGTTCTCCTTCCCCATACGGAAATGTTCTCATTATGAGTCCTTGGAATTATCCGGTCCTGCTGACACTGGAACCACTGATCGATGCACTGGCTGCCGGCAATACCGCTGTCGTTAAGCCAAGTGCTTATGCACCATCCACCAGCCGTGTGATGCAGGAGATCATCGAAGAATGCTTTTCGGATGAATATGTCGCTGTTGTGACCGGCGGACGTGCCGAGAACCAGGCTCTTTTAAACCAGCGTTTTGATAAGATCTTCTTCACCGGCGGAAAGACAGTCGGACGTGAAGTCTTAAGACATGCAGCCGAATATTTAACACCGGTAACTTTGGAACTTGGCGGTAAAAGTCCATGTATCGTAGACTCTACAGCCAAAATTCCTCTTGCCGCAAGACGTATTGTCTTTGGTAAATACTTAAACTGCGGACAGACCTGTGTCGCACCGGATTATATTCTCTGTGATAAAGCGATCCGTGACCAGTTGACCGATGCGATCAAATCCGAGATCCGCCGTCAGTTCGGCAAACATCCATTGGAGAATCCTAATTATGGTAAGATCATCAACCGGAAACATTTCCAGCGTCTGCAGGGACTGATTGATTCTTCCAAAGTAGTGATCGGCGGACAATCGGATGCCAAGATCTTACGCATTGCACCTACTGTGATGAAGAATGTTACATGGGAGGATGCTGTCATGGGCGAGGAAATCTTCGGACCAATCCTTCCGATCCTGACTTACGAATCACTGGATGATGCCATTCAGACCGTGGAATCACATCCGCATCCGCTGGCACTGTATTTTTTCAGCGAAGACAAAGCGGCACAGAAGAACGTCCTTGACCACTGTCACTTCGGTGGTGGCTGCATCAACGATACCATCATTCATCTTGCTACCAGTGCCATGCCGTTCGGCGGTATCGGCGAAAGTGGAATGGGGGGATATCACGGGAAAGCCGGATTCGATGAGTTTACACATTACAGGAGTATTGTGGATAAAAAGACCTGGATGGATCTTCCGGTGCGGTATCAAAGGTATAATAAGTTTAAGAGGAAGATGTTGCGGATGTTTTTAAAATAATTTGGGATTCAATTTATTAACGGGGAAGCGGCCTCTCAGTCCTTGAAGGAAACAATAGATAAGGC
>OMGW01001102.1_pt1 | contig 9547 bp, 8 predicted proteins | sample 1646131 | NCBI WGS metagenome assembly OMGW01 (sample SAMN05578588, study PRJEB25193) | human gut metagenome | biome: Human Microbiome; feature: human-associated habitat; material: feces | host: Homo sapiens | place: USA:Birmingham
TATTTTTAAGAAGAGTATGGAAAATCGCAAGGAAGGTGAAACATATACCTTCTGTGATGGACCGCCAACAGCAAACGGCAAACCACATATCGGACACGTATTGACACGTGTTATTAAGGATATGATTCCAAGATACAGAACAATGAAGGGCTATATGGTTCCACGTAAAGCAGGATGGGACACACATGGTCTTCCTGTGGAACTGGAAGTAGAGAAGCTCTTAGGATTGAATGGTAAAGAGCAGATCGAAGAATATGGCATAGAGCCTTTCATTAAGAAATGTAAGGAGTCCGTATGGAAATATAAGGGAATGTGGGAAGATTTCTCAGGCACAGTAGGTTTCTGGGCTGATATGGATAACCCATATGTAACTTATGATGATAATTTCATTGAGTCTGAGTGGTGGGCTCTGAAAGAAATCTGGAACAAAGGCTTATTATACAAGGGATTCAAGATTGTTCCTTACTGCCCTCGTTGTGGTACGCCTCTGTCTTCCGCAGAAGTATCCCAGGGATATAAAACTGTAAAAGAGCGTTCCGCAATCGCAAGATTCAAGGCAGCAGGAGAAGATGCATACTTCCTGGTATGGACAACAACTCCATGGACACTGCCAAGTAACGTTGCACTCTGTGTAAACCCGAATGATACCTATGTAAAGGTAAAGGCTGCTGACGGCTATACTTACTATCTGGCACAGGCACTGGCTGATAAGGTATTAGGCAAGCTGGCAACAGAAGAAGGACAGAAGGCATATGAAGTATTAGAGACTTACACAGGTAAGGATCTGGAATATAAAGAGTATGAGCCGCTTTATGCATGTGCAAAAGAGTGTGCAGACAAGCAGAATAAGAAGGGATTCTTTGTCACATGTGACACTTATGTCACAATGACAGATGGTACTGGTATCGTTCATATCGCTCCTGCATTTGGTGAAGATGATGCCAATGTTGGACGTAATTATGATCTGCCGTTTGTACAGTTCGTAGATGGCAAGGGTGAAATGACCAAGGAAACACCTTTTGCCGGATTATTTGTAAAGAAAGCAGACCCTGAAGTATTAAAAGACCTGGAGTCCAAGGGACAACTCTTTGATGCTCCGAAATTTGAACATGAATATCCTCATTGCTGGAGATGTGACACACCTCTTATCTACTATGCAAGAGAGTCTTGGTATATCAAGGAAACAGCAGTGAAGGATGATCTGATCCGCAACAATAATACAGTAAACTGGATTCCTGAATCCATCGGTAAGGGACGTTTCGGCAACTGGCTTGAGAATATTCAGGACTGGGCGATTTCACGTAACCGTTACTGGGGTACTCCGCTCAATATCTGGGAATGTGAATGTGGACACAGAGAATGTATCGGCAGCAGGGCAGAACTGGCAGAGCGCAGCGGCAATCCTGATGCAGCCAAGGTAGAGCTTCACAGACCGTATATTGATGAAGTAACTTTCCCTTGCCCTGAGTGTGGCAAGACAATGAAGCGTGTACCGGAAGTACTTGACTGTTGGTTCGACTCAGGTGCAATGCCTTTTGCGCAGCATCATTATCCTTTTGAAAATAAGGATGTATTCGAGAAGCAGTTCCCTGCACAGTTCATTTCAGAAGCAGTTGACCAGACTCGTGGATGGTTCCACTCTCTGATGGCAGAGTCTACCCTGTTATTTAACAAGGCTCCTTATGAAAATGTTATTGTTCTGGGACATGTTCAGGATGAGAACGGACAGAAGATGTCCAAGTCCAAGGGAAATGCAGTAGATCCTTTTGAAGCACTGGGACAGTATGGTGCAGATGCGATCCGCTGGTACTTCTATATCAACTCCGCTCCATGGCTTCCTAACCGTTTCCATGGCAAGGCTGTACAGGAAGGACAGCGTAAGTTCATGGGTACTCTGTGGAACACTTATGCATTCTTCGTACTGTATGCAAACATTGATAACTTCGATGCAACAAAATATACACTGGATTATGATAAACTTCCTGTAATGGATAAATGGTTACTTTCCAAGCTGAATACAGTAGTCGGAGAGGTTGATGATAACCTGGATCATTATAGAATCCCTGAAGCTGCAAGAGCATTACAGGAGTTCGTAGATGAGATGAGTAACTGGTATGTCAGAAGAAGCCGTGAGCGTTTCTGGGCAAAAGGCATGGAGCAGGATAAGATCAATGCTTATATGACTCTTTATACAGCACTGGTTACAATCTCCAAGGCAGCAGCACCTATGATTCCATTCATGACAGAAGACATTTATCAGAACCTGGTAAGAAGCATCGACAAGAATGCTCCTGAAAGTATTCATCTGTGCGACTTCCCGACTGTAAATGAGAAGTTCGTAGATAAGAAGCTGGAAGAGGATATGGAAGCCGTATTGAAGGTAGTCGTTATGGGACGTGCCTGCAGAAATACAGCGAACATCAAGAATCGTCAGCCTATCAGCACAATGTTCATCAAGGCTCCTTTCACATTAAGCGAGTTCTATCAGGAAATCATCGAAGATGAATTGAATGTCAAGAAGGTAGTCTTTACAGATGATGTAAGAGACTTTACAACTTATACTTTTAAGCCACAGCTTCGTACAGTAGGTCCTAAGTATGGTAAGCAGTTAGGCGGCATCCAGAAGACACTTGCCTCTATTGATGGCAATGCAGCTATGGATGAGTTAAAAGCCAACGGCTTTATCGCATTTGATGTAAACGGTACAGAAGTAAAGCTTGCTGAGGAAGATCTGTTAATTGATATCTCCCAGAAGGAAGGCTATGTAACAGAAGCTGACAACACAGTAACCGTTGTACTGGATACGAACCTGACAGAAGAGCTGATCGAGGAAGGTTTCGTATATGAAGTCATCAGTAAGATTCAGACTATGCGTAAGGATTCAGGCTTTGAAGTAATGGATCATATCAAGGTATACATCAGTGGTAATGACAGAATCGCTGCTGTTGTAGAGAAGAATGAGAAATCCATCGGTGAGAAGGTACTGGCTGATGCATTTGCATATACAGCAGGAGGTACACATACCAAGGATTGGAATGTCAATGGTGAGAACGTAACGATTGGCGTTGAGAAACTGTAATATAAGAGCAGCCGTTTACAGATTGGCGGTTGTGGTAAATCATACAATATAAGATAAAAGGCAGCAGGTCATATACACCTGCTGCCTTTTGCATGCATAGAATAAAAAAGAGTGAGAAGCGTGGTGATTCATGCTATGCCGGATGATTTTATGACACAGCCGTCAGGTAATTCCGGTACGAAGATAGGCTGCGGTGTCATACGGGCGAATTAGGTGGTAAGTCTTACAAAGCTGCTATGTAAAAATGCCATATATGCTTTTTACACTAGTTTCTTGGTTTTCCACTTGCCGGAATAGTAGCGAATAACGGGGATAACGCAACCACAGCTCCAGGAGAGGGGCGTAGCGATCCAGATACCCGTGGAACCGATTAGGGAAGAGAGCAGGTAGGCAAATACAATTCTGCCAGCCAGCTCAGTGAGTCCTGCCACCATACAGGTGTTGACATCACCTGAACCACGGATCACATTCTGATAGCTTTGCATAATACCGGCGATCACATAGGCGACACCAATAATTGAAAGATAGGTGGCGCCTATTTGTATGGCATCTCCTGCGCTGCTCTCGTCCAGAAACAGCTTCATGAGTGGATAGCGGAACAGCAGCACACAGGTGGCAATAGAGATACTAGCTGCCATCATCATTGCCAGGGTCTTGCGCAGTCCTTCATGAATACGGGCAAAATTGTTCTGTCCCATGTTCTGTCCGGTAAATACAGAGAGTGCAGTGCCGATAGACACAATGACCTGAATGGCTACACTGTCGATACGGTTGGCAGCCACATAAGCAGCCATAACAGAAGAACCATAGGAGTTGACCAGACGTTGTACACTCATGCCGCCCAGGGAGATCATACAGGATTGAAAAGCAGAGGGAAAGCCTGTCTTTATGATCAGAAGCACATTATTTCGGTCTGCATGCCAGTTGAGATTGGTAATGCCAAGTTCCTTACGTTTGCGATACAGACTGATTATGCAGACAGATGCAGACATACATTGAGAAAGTATGGTTGCATAAGCGGCTCCTGCTACGCCAAGATCACATACCAGAATAAAGAGAAGATCCAGACATATATTGACCATAGACGAAGCAATAACGGCATAGAGAGGTGTCTTGGAATCTCCGGTGCTTCTAAGCAGGGAAGCAGTTCCGTTATAAATGACACTGCCGATTACGAAGCTGTATATGATTCTAAGGTAAGTTACCGAGTAATCCATGACATCTTCAGGAACACTCAGTAATCTTAGAAAAAATCTGGAACAGAATATACCAAGCAGAGAGACAACAATAGTCAGGCTTCCCGCAGTCCAGATCAGGGCAACGATGACCTGTTTTAATTTCTCTGTATTGTGACAGCCAAAGCACTGGGCAGCGACCAGACCGGCGCCATTACACAGACCGATGACCAGAGCTGTAAGAAAGCAGGTCAGAGTTCCTGTACTGCCAACACCAGCAAGTGCACTGGCGCCAAGAAAACGACCTACAATGATGGTGTCTGCTACATTATAGATCTGCTGAAAGATATTGCCGATCAGCATGGGAATTGCAAATGAAATAATAAGTCGGGTAGGATTGCCTTGTGTCATATCCTTCATGGGTGAAGACCTCCATTGTAATGTTTTCTGATTTTTGCGAAACGGGGGGATAAAGAGAGTGACGAATTGTGCTGAATTTACTATGCAACACAGGCACGCTCTCGCTATGCTGCAGCTCGTAGCGGTACATAAGTGTGCATGCGCCTTTGGCTTTGCGCACCAAGTACCGACGGCTGCAGAATGCCTGCTTATGCATGGTGAAGTCAGCGCAATTCTGTATCTGGAATAAGGCGTTTCGTAATTGCGTGATGCCAGGGGCAAAAGGTCTAAACCAACATAGTCAGGAACAATCCGCTGGCATCATTGTGTTTATATTATATTTTAGAAAGTTATGGAGGATATACAATATAGGATAGTGATTTGTATTTGTACTTTAGCGACTTTATAAGGTATAATAGATTGTGATTACAGAGGGTGGGAGATTGTATCAGAATAAGTATGAAAACAAGCATATTTGGTTTATATGGAGTGTATGGTTGTGACATTTCTTATTATCTGATGGAACTATGCAAGCTGCATATAGAATTTTGATAAACGCAATGTTCATAATGGATAAGGGAGTGAGAAAGATTTGGAAAATAGCGTTATATTTGACATAAATGCAGAAAGGCTGCCTGTGGTTTCCATGACGGATATTGCGAGGGTGAAGCCGCCTTATATTCATTTTAGAAGGCAGTATCATGAATATATTTTCTACTATATTCTGGAGGGGGAGATGTACCTACGAGAGGGAGAAGAGGAGTATCATCTGGTGGAGAATGACTGTATTTTGTTAGATCCTACCCGTAAGCATGTGGGATATCGGACTTCTGTATGTAACTTCCTGTATGTGCATTTCTCACAGGATATCAGAGAGCTGAGTGCTGTTGGGAAAGGATGCATGTCCGAAGGGGACTATACTGATACAGAAGGTAAAGATCAGGGTAGGGCCGAGACTGGCAGGCAGGATAAGGATATCAGGATTCCAAAATATTATCATATGGATGAGATGCTCAAAACTCTTCGATGCAGGGAGATTGCAAGGAATATGACGCAATTATACAGGGGACATGAGCCATATGACCAGATACAGGCAGAATGTCTTTTCCAGGAGTTATTATTGATAGAAGCAGCAGATTATGCCAACAGTATGCATCGAAAAACAGTACCGGTGCATGGTAAGGTCAGAGAGGTGATTCCACAGTTGATTACCTATCTAAATACTTCTTATCAAGAGGAAATTTCGGGGGAAATGCTGGCAGAGAAGTATCATTATCATTTTGATTATCTGAACAGGCAGTTTACAAAGTGGACAGGCAAAACGATATTTCATTATCTGAATACGGTGCGTGTGGAACGTGCCAGACAGTTATTGATGACGGGCTTCTATTCCATGGAGGAGATTGCGGCACAGACAGGCTTTCGTGATGTCTATTATTTTAGCCGCGTATTTAAGAAATATACCGGCATAACACCGGGGCAGGTCAGGAAGGAGTAGAGCCCAGTTCCAGAAGTGGGAGAGGACCTGCCAATGGTGTCCTGGCTACATAGAGTGAATTGTCTGGTCTGGTTTCCATCGACCATTTCACGAGGGTAATGGCGCCATTCTCGATTTCAAGACAGGTAATGCAGCGAGGATGGACACAGCTTCCGGTATTGAAATAATGGGTGGTGTTGTTACCAAGAGCAGGTCTGTGAGTATGTCCTGTAATAAGATAGCAGTTATGATGGATTGCCCAGTGTGAGAGACGTTTCTCACTTTGACTGCGCCGCTTATAATTCCTGGCAGCACTGGTAGGATCAAGGACACCCATTTGTTCCAGCGGCTTCCAGAGGTAACGAACAAGGAAACGTGAGAGTCTCCATAACGTAGAGTTAAGCATATCTGCCTGATGCCCATGTGTCAGGTAAAATTCCAGGCAAGGAGCTTGAGTGCCGAAATCACATACCTTCAGAATTAACCCTTCCAGATGTGGCATCTCAGAACTGCCTTTTAATACATGATCGTGATTACCATAAAGCTGATATAGTCTGCCTTCACTGGCAAACAGGGAGAGCAGCCAGAAGACATTACCATGGATTTCACGGATGGCAGTAAGACTGCGGTTCTCCCATAATTCATCGCCATCACCCAGTTCAATATAAGTAAATCCCAGTTTATAATAAGATTGCAATGCGGAAAAATACAAATGTTGATTCTTTAGAAAATTGTCATTGGAGTTACCGACGCCACGATGACAGTCACTGATCAGTACAATGCGTGAGTGGGGAGTAAGAGCAAGAACCGGGGCAGTACGGAAGCTTTTATCCAGCCTGATGTCATACAGATTTCTCATAAGCGACACTTCCTTTTACATTTTTTGTGACATTTATGTCGTTTCTTGTCACGAAACAGAAGACGGATGGACACAGGAAGGTAATAATACAGATACAGCAGACGGTCAAGGGAGGCTGTAAAGGGCTTCGTTATCCATATAAATAAATGACACATGTGTCGATTTTTCCATTGAGTAATGCGGCAGATCCATTTTTGTATGCCGGACAGCAGACAGGAGGAACAGTAGTCAAAATGAATCATGACCTGCAAACCGTATACCCTGTAAAGGCATTTTCCAGAAGTATCCAGAACATTGGCATAGGCAGCCAGCATTGACATATTAGGGAAGGTAATACGGACATCCATGGAAAGATCATAAGGCTGTGCATAGTTTCCCATATCAAAGGCAGTCGCCCACCAGTGTCTGGTGCAGATATGTGCCAGGGGGCTATTTTGATAGAAAAGGTCAATAGAGATTGGAAGCATTTCCTGATCTTCGATACTGTGGAAGAGAGTGGTGCGAAGCTGAGACTGGGCAACCAGGGAATCGGCTTTGTAAATTCCAACTTCACAGCCAAGATTGATGCCATATTGTCCTTTCCAGAGTTCTATAAGCCAGGTGCGTCCGCCGTAGTCAAAATAAATGGGCAGGCAGTCAAAGACCATGCCAAACCGTGGCGCATAATAATCATAGAGTGCTGTATAGCCAAAGGCTCGCTGAGGGGCATCAATGGTAGTAGAGAAAATATCCTGACAGGGAATGTAGGTGTAACCAAAGGGCTCGATCAGGCTGGTAATTTGTTCCAGTTTCTCATCACAGGACATGGAACAGATTCTTTTGCATATTTTTTTCTTACGGTGATGATGAAAGAGTGAGAGGAACAGGACGAGGAGAAGCAGAATGCCGACAAGAAAGTACATAGTAGTGCTCCTTTTGCGCTTTTTCTATATTTTATGAAAAAAGTTGAAGAAAAAGCAAAACGTTATTCGTTATAATAAATGTAAGGCGATATCGAACTACAGACAGGAGGTGGATAAAATTAGTGACGAAGAGCAGTTGTCATACTGGCTGGATACTTATCAGAATCTGATATTCAGTATCTGCTATAAAATGACAGGTAATTATTTTGATGCGGAAGATCTGACGCAGGACACTTTTTTATCCGCTTACAGGAACATAGTCAGGTTTGATGGCAGGAACGAGAAGGCATGGCTGGCAAGAATCGCTACCAATAAGTGTCTGGATTACAAGAGAAAAAGTGTAGCAGGGGAAATTCCGACAGAAGATGAATTCTTTGCGGCAAGACAGGATACTTCATCGGATGGCAGCAGTGAAGATGCCTGTCTGCAGACGATGGTAATGGAGGAGTTACAGCGGTGTTGTGAAAGGCTGAAACCTCCATATGATGAAATAGCTAATCGTTTCTTCTATAAGGAACAGAGCGTAGCACAGATCGCACAGGAGCTTGATAGAAATGAGAAGACAGTGCAGACACAGATATACCGCGCACGGGCAATGTTAAAGAAGCTGTACGGTAAAGTGCAGGGAAGGGAGATCAGGCATGGATAAACATACACAGATGACAGATTATGAATTAGAGCTTCTGATCAATGAAGTCGAAGGTACACAAATGCTGGAAGCTCCCAAAAGATTAAAGGACGAAGTACTGATGAAGAGTCGCAGCATACAGACACAGACTGCCAGACAGGTGACTAAAGCATCTGTCAGAGTCGAGCTGTTCCTGTATGGACTAAAGACAGCGGTTGCGGTAGCAATTGCGATTCTGCTGTTTGGTGTCGTGAACCAGGGGACTGTGGAAGGAATGATTCCAAGTGCTGATGCAATGGATCGGATAGAAACGAACTGGGAAGAAAGCAATGTAGGCAGAGCTTTGCAATGGATAGGTCAGATTGGAAAGGAAGAGGAATAGAATGATGCGGATGCGTAAAGGAAATGGATTTTGGAGATTTTGTTTTTCACTGCTGCCGGGAGCAGGTGAGATGTATATGGGATTTATGAAGCAGGGAGCAATGCTGATGACTTTGTTCTTTGGCTGTTGGGCTTTAAGTGGCTGGCTGAACCTGAATATATTTGGCTTTGTACTGCCTGTGATATGGTTCTATGGCTTTTTCCATGTACACAATCTGGCAGGACTTCCGAATGAGGAATTCTACAGTGTGGAGGACACCTTCAATATAGGTGAGTGGAAGTTTTTTGATGTAATTGGACAGGAAAGATGCAGAAAGTATTTTGCATGGGCATTGATACTGATAGGCTGTGCGGGATTATGGAAGATCGTTACCAATTCTGTGAACAGGGTGTTAGGTTACTTTAATATTTCCACGCAGCTGTGGAAAAACGTGTCGGGAGAAATTCCGCAGGTTGTATTCTCTGTCATCATTATCTATATCGGTGTGCAGATGATAAAGGGCAAGAAGCAGCAGCTGGAGGATAAGGAGTGTGAGGAACATGACGCATAGAGTAGGTACCATTACGCTTGGAGTCACGATGATCTCTATCGGAGTAATCTATCTGTTACAGCTATTCTTCCATATATTGGACTATATGTGGATATG
>OMGW01001111.1_pt1 | contig 9490 bp, 10 predicted proteins | sample 1646131 | NCBI WGS metagenome assembly OMGW01 (sample SAMN05578588, study PRJEB25193) | human gut metagenome | biome: Human Microbiome; feature: human-associated habitat; material: feces | host: Homo sapiens | place: USA:Birmingham
GAAAGAAACTTTCTCCATGAGGGAACAAAACTTTCTTCGTGGAGGAAAGAATAAATATTGGCACTCCCGGCGGTAAGCATTTCTACTCCTTTTTTATAATTCTCGCAAGAAAACGATTTGGAAGTCGCAAGTTTTCTTTATATTTGCCACATCTAAATGAAAGGATATGAGCGAGGAGGGGTTTCATCTGTTTTTGGGAGCGATGTGTGCCACTGCACTTTTTGTATTCATCGCCCTTTATTTCATCAAAGCCGGATATGGAATGTTCCGTACGGCATCATGGGGATATTCCATTAACAACAAGTTGGCATGGGTGCTGATGGAAGCGCCGGTTTTCATTGTCATGTTTTGGCTGTGGGGCAGGAGCGGGGTTGGCTTTTCTGTGCCGGTGTATCTTTTCTTCCTGCTGTTTCAGTTGCATTACTTTCAGAGGTCGTTTGTCTTTCCTTTTCTGCTGAAAGGGAAGAGCCGGATGCCGGTAGCGATTATGGCTATGGGCATTGTGTTCAACGTCCTGAACGGAATGATGCAGGCAGGCGGTTTGTTCTATTTTGCTCCTGAAGGGCTGTATGCCGGTGGTTGGACCTATTTGCTGAAACCTCACGCCTTGCTGGGAGTGCTGCTGTTCTTTGCAGGCATGTTCATAAATCTTCATTCCGATCACGTGATACGCCATCTGCGCAAGCCGGGCGACACGAGGCATTATCTTCCGGCAAAAGGTCTCTACCGCTATGTCACTTCGGCCAACTATTTCGGTGAATTGGTGGAGTGGACAGGCTTTGCCATACTCACCGCTTCACCCGCTGCATGGGTGTTTGTCTGGTGGACTTTTGCCAATCTCGTTCCCCGTTCCGACGCCATTTACCGCCACTACCGGGCAGAATTCGGGGATGAGGCTGTGGGAAAACGCAAACGCATCATACCTTATGTCTATTGAATAACCGAAACTTCATAATTCACAATTCACGATTCATAATTCACAATTCATAAAGTCGTCACATGGAATCAAAATTATTCACACCGGTCACTTTCGGACCGTTGACTTTGCGCAACCGTACCATCCGTTCGGCTGCTTTCGAGAGTATGTGTCCGGGCAACGCTCCTTCGGATATGTTGCTCAATTATCACCGTTCGGTTGCGGCAGGAGGTATCGGGATGACCACTGTGGCCTATGCCGCCGTTACCCGGAGCGGCCTTTCTTTCGACCGTCAGTTGTGGATGCGTCCCGAAATAATTCCGGGGCTTCGTAGGCTGACCGATGCGGTGCATGCTGAAGGCGCTGCTGCCGGAATTCAGTTGGGACACTGCGGAAACATGTCCCACAAGAGCATTTGCGGGTGTACGCCCGTCGGTGCAAGTGGCGGCTTTAACCTCTATTCGCCCACCTTTGTGCGCGGGCTGCGTGCCGATGAACTGCCGGAACTGGCGCGTGCCTACGGGCGTTCGGTGAATTTAGCGCGTGAGGCAGGGTTCGACGCTGTGGAAATCCATGCGGGACATGGTTATCTCATAAGCCAGTTTCTGTCGCCTGCCACCAATCATCGTAAGGATGAATTCGGCGGGTCTTTGCAGAACCGTATGCGTTTTATGGATATGGTGTTGGAGGAAGTGATGAAGGCTGCCGGCAACGATATGGCTGTACTTGTGAAGATGAACATGCGCGACGGTTTCCGGGGAGGCATGGAGATGGATGAAACGATGCAGGTGGCGAGGCGTCTCGAACAGTCGGGCGTGCATGGACTGGTGCTGAGTGGCGGTTTTGTGAGTAAAGCGCCCATGTATGTGATGCGCGGGGAAATGCCGATTCGCAGCATGACGCACTACATGACGTGCTGGTGGCTGAAGTATGGAGTGCGTATGGTGGGCAAATGGATGATACCGGCGGTTCCCTTCAAAGAGGCTTATTTTCTGGAGGATGCCTTGAAGTTTCGTGCAGAGCTGAAAATTCCGTTGATATATGTAGGCGGACTGGTTTCGCGTTCCAAAATAGACGAGGTGTTGAACGAGGGCTTCGATGCCGTACAGATGGCACGTGCATTGCTCAACGAACCGGGTTTCGTAAACCGGATGCGCGAAGAGGAGGATGCCCGCTGCAATTGTAAGCACAGCAATTATTGCATAGCCCGGATGTACTCCATTGAAATGGCTTGTCACCGGCATCTGGGCGAGGAGCTTCCCGCTTGTCTGAAAAAGGAAATAGAGAAAATTGAAGCCAAAGGGTGATTGGAATTTTTATAACCGGTAATTAATAATTGATAATCGTGAAACTTGCTGTCATAACCGGCGCCGACGGTGGCATGGGAACGGAGATAACGCGTGCTGCGGCTAAGGCCGGATATAGGATTGTTATGGCTTGTTACCGCCCTGAAAAGGCGGAAAAGGTAAAGGAAATGCTGGTGCGTGATACCGGCAATCCGCATATTGAGGTGTTGGGCGTCGACTTGTCCTCACTTGCATCTGTGGCGGCGTTTGCCGAAATTCTTTTGAAACGCGGCGATGCCGTCGGTCTGCTGATGAACAATGCGGGGACAATGGAGACGGAGCGCCGCATCACAGAGGATGGCTTGGAGCGTACGGTAAGCGTCAACTATGTGGCCCCTTATTTGCTGACGCGCAAACTTCTTCCTCTGATGGGAGAAGGAAGCCGTATCGTGAATATGGTGTCTTGTACTTATGCTATCGGACATCTCGATTTTCCGGACTTCTTCCTCCGCGGCAGGAGAGGGGGCTTCTGGCGTATTCCTATTTATAGCAATACGAAATTGGCTCTGACCTTGTTTACGATTAATCTGGCTGCCCGCATCAGGGAAAGGGGCATCGTGGTGAATGCTGCTGATCCGGGAGTGGTTTCCACCAATATCATAACAATGCACATGTGGTTCGACCCGCTGACGGACATTTTCTTCCGTCCTTTCATCCGTACGCCGAAGCAGGGAGCGGCTACGGCCATTCACCTACTGCTGGATGAGGATGCCGGAAAGCGTACGGGTACGTTGAATGTGAACTGCCATCCCAAGCGGCTTTCAGGGAAATATACCGGTCATGTGCAGATGCAGGAGCTGTGGAACAGGACGGAAAAGATTGTGGAGAAATGGTTGTGACAAAAAAAGAGCGGGTGTTAAGACCCGCTCTTTTTTGTCTTTATGCTTTGCTGACTTTTGTCAGATGGAAAGCTCTCTTAATACGTTTACCAGATCTTTCTTGATAGGCTTGTCATTCTTGATGGCTTTTGTGAAAGGTACATAAACCACTTCATCATGCTCTATGCCGATCATGACATTGCGCTGGCCTTCCATAATGGCGTCGATTGCTGCGGCGCCTAAACGGCTGGCAAGGATACGGTCGTGCGCCGTCGGGCTGCCGCCACGTTGCAAATGGCCGAGGATTGTTACACGCACGTCATACTGGGGATACTCGTTTTTCACGCGTTCGGCATAGTGCATCGCACCGCCGGTTAATTCGCTTTCGGCTACAAGCACGATACTGCTGTTCTTTGATTTGCGGAAACCGTTCTTGATGAATTCTTCCAGTTGGTCCACTTCCGTACTGAACTCCGGAATAATGGCCGCCTCGGCTCCGGAGGCGATAGCGCCGTTCAGAGCAAGGAAACCTGCATCGCGTCCCATTACCTCAACGAAGAAAAGGCGCTCGTGGGAAGTCGCTGTGTCGCGAATCTTGTCTACGGCATCCAAAATCGTATTCAAGGCGGTGTCATAGCCGATTGTCGTGTCTGTTCCGTAAAGGTCGTTGTCGATAGTTCCCGGCAGACCGATACAGGGAACGTCGAATTCTTGCGCGAAAATGCGCGCACCTGTCAGAGAACCGTCGCCGCCGATAACCACCAAAGCGTCAATGCCTTCTTTTTTCATGTTGTCATACGCAACCTGACGGCCTTCGGGAGTGGTGAACTCTTTGCAACGGGCTGTTTTCAGAATAGTACCGCCCAGTTGGATGATGTTGCTCACATTCTGGCTTTTGAATTCTTTAATCTCGCCGGTTACCAAACCTTTGTAACCTCTATATATGCCTTTCACTTGAAGTCCGTTGTAAATAGCCGCGCGTGTCACTGCGCGAATAGCTGCGTTCATTCCCGGAGCGTCACCGCCCGATGTTAAGATACCGATACACTTAATTGTTCCCATAACAATCTCCTTATTTAGTGTTAATAATTACCTTAAAAATTTGCTGGCAAAGATAACAAAAGCTTTTTAAATTCGTGATTTTATTGCCTCGGATATTTCTTCCATTAACCATTTGGGCGTGGAGGTGGCTCCGCATATGCCAATGGACTCTGCACCGAGGAGCAGTTCGTTATCTATTTCTTCCGCACTGTCAATCAGGTGCGAGTTCGGATTTACTTTTTTACATTCGCTGAACAGGATTTTTCCGTTGGAGCTTTTCTTGCCGCTGACAAAAAATACCAGGTCGTGCGAGGCGGCGAATTTCTTGATGTTGGGGATGCGGTTGGCTACTTGCCGGCATATGGTATCGTAATACTCGAAAGTGACATCCGGGGATATATGCTCTTTTATATATTCCACTATCTTCTGAAATTCGTCGAGTGATTTGGTGGTTTGCGAATAGAGGCGTATGCTCTTGCTGAAATCCAGCATTCCGGCTTCTTCCAGCTTTTCAATGACGATTGCCTGCCCTGTGGTCTGTCCCACTAAGCCCAGCACCTCGGCATGCCCGTTTTTGCCATATATGACGATCTGCTTCTCTTCATCATCCTCCTGAATGTACTCCTGCTTGATTTTCTTTTGCAGGCGTAGCACCACCGGACAGGTGGCGTCGATGATCTCTATGTTGTTGCGCCGGGCGATTGTATAGGTCTCAGGCGGTTCGCCATGTGCCCGTAACAAAACTTTAACGTCATGCAAACGGTTGAACTCCTCATGGTTGATGGTGATGAGGCCCATGGCTTTCAGCCGCTCCACTTCACGACTGTTGTGTACAATGTCGCCCAAACAGTATAAGGTTCCGCCTTTGGTCAGTTCTTCTTCAGCTTTATTGATTGCGGTCACTACTCCGAAGCAGAAACCGGATCCTTCATCTATTTCCACTTTTGCCATATCGCAGATTTTTTGGATTATGCTTTACAAACCTTTTCAAACTGTGCTGCCAACCATTCCTTTTGTTGTGAGATCGTCATGTGGCTATTGTCCAGCAGCAATGCGTCGTCGGCTTTGCGGAGAGGGCTTACCTCTCTGTTTTGGTCTATATAATCCCGTTGTTTCACATTCTCTAAAATCTCGTCGAAACCGGCTTCCTCCCCTTTGGCTCTCAACTCGTCATATCTGCGCTGTGCGCGGATTTCGGGAGAGGCCGTTACGAAGATTTTCAGTTCGGCATCCGGAAAGACGGTAGTGCCGATGTCGCGGCCGTCCATTACAATGCCTTTGGATTTTCCCATTTCCTGCTGTTGGGCTACCATTGCTTCGCGTACAAAGTCGAGTGCGGCAATGGGACTGACGCGGGAAGATACCTCCATTGTACGAATCTTTTTTTCCACGTTGACACCATTCAGAAACGTGTCGGGACGTCCTGTATCCGGATTCAGTTGAAAAGAAATATGAATGTCTTTAATCTGCTCTTTCAGCTTCTCCGTATCAATGTCGTTGCCGGTGAACAGACCGTTTTCCATACTATATAAAGTGACGGCGCGGTACATGGCTCCGCTGTCAATGTAGATATAACCTATTTCGCGGGCCAGATCTTTGGCCATTGTACTTTTCCCGCATGAAGAAAAACCGTCGATTGCGATTGTAATCTTTTTCATATGAAATGATTTTATACTATATTTATATGGAAATATTCTTTTCGATAGAAAAAAATGAATATTTCAATTAAAATTCCTGCCAAAGATACGGTATTTTTAAAATATCTCGTTACATTTGTGGCACAAAAGCAGAGGAAGGCTTTTGAAGAATTAAAAAAATGAAAATGCACTGCTTATTGTGTGAAAAAACACAGCTAAGCAAAAACAATAGTGGGAAAAGTACTATATTTGCCACAGATGGGAAACACTAATAATTATAGTATAAATTATGGAAATTAAAAAGACACCTAAGGCAGACTTGGAGAACAAAAAGTCAACTTGGCTGCTCGTCGGTTACGTGATTGTGCTCGCGTTTATGTTCATCGCATTTGAGTGGACAAAACGTGATATCAAGATTGATACGAGCCAAGCCATTACCGACCTTGTATTTGAAGAGGAAATAATTCCTATTACGGAACAACCTGAGCAGGCGGCTCCACCACCTCCTCCTGCCGCTCCTCCGATTGCAGAAACCTTGACAATCGTGGAAGACGATGCCGATGTGGAAGAAACTACTATTGCTACATCTGAGGAAACAAATCAAGCTGTAGAAATTAAATATGTTCCAGTAGCCGTTGAGGAAGAAGAACCGGAAGAACAGACTATCTTTGAGGTAGTAGAACAAATGCCGGAATTCCCGAATGGCGGTATGGCCGGCTTGATGCAGTATCTGAGCAAGAACATCAAATATCCTACTATCGCTCAGGAAAACGGTACCCAAGGTCGTGTAACTGTACAGTTCGTTGTTAACAGAGACGGTAGTATCGTAGATGCTAAAGTTCTTAGAGGTGTGGACCCGTATTTGGATAAAGAAGCTATCCGCGTGATCAGTTCCATGCCGAAATGGAAACCGGGTATGCAACGTGGTAAGGCAGTGCGTGTAAAATATACGGTGCCTGTAATGTTCCGATTGCAGTAATAAAATATTTATAACGTGAGGAGGCTGCCTAAAAGCAGCCTCTTTTCATTCTCTGCTATTCTTAAATTGAAATACTTATGTTTACAGCTTCCGAGCTTCTCGAAAAAATAAATTCTCATATTGCAGACCTGCAGTTTATCCGTACTCCCAAAGGTTTATACGATCCTGTCACCTATGTCTTGTCAATGGGTGGAAAAAGAATCCGTCCCGTATTGATGCTTATGGCTTACAACCTCTACAAGGAGGATGTTGAGTCTGTCTTTTCACCGGCAACGGGTATCGAAGTATATCATAATTATACATTGCTGCATGATGACCTGATGGATCGTGCAGACAAACGTCGTGGAAAAGACACTGTGCATAAAGTCTGGAATGACAATGCCGCCATCCTTTCGGGTGATGCGATGCTGGTGCTGGCTTATCAGTTTATGGCGCAATGTCCGGTGGGGCATCTGAAAGAGGTAATGGACTTGTTCAGCCTAACGGCGCTTGAGATTTGTGAAGGTCAACAGATGGATATGGAGTTTGAACGGCGAAATGATGTGAAAGAGGAGGAATATTTGGAAATGATTCGTCTGAAGACATCTGTTCTGTTGGCTGCGAGCTTGAAAATAGGAGCACTATTAGGGGGCGCTTCTGCAGAAGATGCGGAGCGTTTGTATGACTTTGGTGTGAACATGGGAGTAGCCTTTCAATTGAAAGATGATTTGCTGGATGTATATGGTGACGCCGCTGTTTTTGGAAAGAATATAGGTGGGGACATCTTGTGCAATAAGAAGACTTATATGCTGATCAAGGCTTTAGACCATGCGGATAAGGAGCAACTGAGCCAATTGGAGCATTGGATCACCATTGCTGACTTTAATCCGGTTGAGAAGATTGCAGCCGTAACCGATTTGTATAATCAGATAGGGGTTAAAGGTCTTTGTGAGAATAAAATGGTAGAATATAGTGACAAGGCTATGGGTAGTCTGGCTGCTGTCAGTGTGTCGGATGAGAAGAAAAAAGAGCTGGAAAAACTTATAAAAGAACTGATGTACCGGGAAGTGTAACCAATATTAATCCGATTACCCAATGCCTTATAGGAGATTACCAAATACAGACCAAGCAAGAATACGGGCGCTGAAAGCCGTAGTTGTGAAAGGCGATATATATAATGTATATGATTTGGCAGTGTCTTTAAAAACTCTTACGGATGCCAGAAATTTCCTGATGAAATTTGAGGCTGCCCAAGCGTATTATGCCGAGTGTTTTGAACGCCAGTCGAAAGCCGGGCGTAAGCACCAGTCGAATGTAAAGATAGCACGCCTTTATATCTCGCATTTTATTCAAGTCTTGAATTTGGCTGTAATCCGTTCGGAAATCCGCACTGCGCATAAAGAGTATTACGGCTTGGACATGAAGAGTAATAATGTACCTGATTTGTCCACCGAAACAGCTCTCGCAGAGTGGGGACGTAAGATCGTTGACGGTGAGAACAGACGTACTTCTCAAGGTGGAATCCCTATTTATAATCCTACCATTGCCAAGGTCAGGGTACATTATGATATTTTTATGGAGAGTTATGAGAAGCAAAAGAATTTGCAGGCCTTGACAGCCCGTAGCCTGGAAACGCTTGCTTCCATGCGTGCCGAGGCTGATGCTTTGATCTTAAATATCTGGAATCAGGTGGAACAGAAATATGCAGGAGTCACACCCAATGAAAAACGCTTGGACTTGTGTCGTGCTTATTGCCTGATTTATTATTATCGTACCGGAGAAAAAGAAGAAATAACGAAATGAGGTTAGTCGATTCACATTCCCACCTTTTTCTGGATGAATTCCAATCTGATTTGCAACAAGTGATGGCCCGCGCTCAAGCAGCGGGAGTAACTCATATCTTCATGCCCAACATCGATAGTACGACCATAGAGCCCATGCTTCGTGTTTGTTCGGAGTACAAAGGATATTGCTTTCCGATGATGGGGCTGCATCCTACTTCTGTAAATGCCGATTATAAGAAAGAACTGGCCATTGTGTCCGAACATTTGGCAATGCCGAATGATTATGTGGCAATCGGTGAAATCGGCATGGATCTCTATTGGGACAAAACTTTCCTGAAAGAACAGCAATTTGTTTTTGAGCAACAGATACAATGGGCGTTGGAATACGAACTGCCCATAGTTATCCACTGTCGTGAAGCATTTGATTATATATATAATGTACTGAAACCTTACAAAACATCTCCTTTGAAAGGCATTTTTCATAGTTTTACAGGTACATTGGAAGAAGCGCTCCGCATATTGGAGTTTCCTGATTTTTCTATTGGTATCAATGGCGTGGTGACATTTAAAAAGTCGAATTTGCCGGAAGTTTTATCAAGCATACCTTTAGCGCGGATAGTCCTTGAAACCGATTCCCCCTACCTTACTCCTGTGCCGAATCGGGGGAAGAGAAACGAGAGTGCAAATGTTAAGGACACCCTGTTAAAAGTAGCCGAAATATATGGGAAGCCGCCTGAGGAAGTGGGCTGCATCACTTCTGAAAATGCCTTAAAAGTGTTTGGAATACTCAAATAAGGTTCCTAAGATTTTAAAGTTTATTAATTTTGAGATTTTATTGCGGATAAAACTTTGATAATGCTGTGGAAGAACAAAAAAAAGAATACATTTGTAGCTGAAAACGCTTGTGGTTCGCATTTTTTTTGTAATTTGCACCCGATTTCAGAAAAGGCGTCTATTGGAGAGATGCTCGAGTGGTTGAAGAGGCACGCC